>OJKP01000070.1_pt1 | contig 84714 bp, 84 predicted proteins | sample 1596521 | NCBI WGS metagenome assembly OJKP01 (sample SAMEA4350130, study PRJEB24818) | metagenome | biome: human; feature: gut; material: faeces | place: Denmark | collected 2013-09
CACATTTCGTTCACGTTAGATGCCTGCTGTGAACCGCATATCGTGTTAGGCCGCCTTTCGACGGGTTATCCGATGGACAAGGGTAGGTTGGATACGCGTTACTCACCCGTGCGCCGGTCGCCATCATTGGTTGCAAGCAACCAACATGCTGCCCCTCGACTTGCATGTGTTAAGCCTGTAGCTAGCGTTCATCCTGAGCCAGGATCAAACTCTACATTGTAAAATATTTTTTACTGCTAACAAACCAAGCCGAACTAAGCTTTTTTAAGCCTAACTAAGCCTGTTGAAAGCATTTGTTTGTATCTGTTCAGAACGAGCTTCCATTTTTAAGTTTAAAGTCAAACAAACTTGACGGTTCGTTTTTCTTCTACCCAAGAACGATTATTCATCGTTCTCGCTTCTTGTACTACTTCTGTCTTATGTAAATCTTTTCAAAGAACTCTTGTTTCTGTTCGCCTCCTGTTTCGCTCCGCATCTCTTACGTTTGCTTGAGACACCGTTGCTATTCGAAAGCGGATGCAAAGGTATAGCTTTTTTGTAAACCGCCAAAACTTTTAAAGGGAAAAGTTGAAATTTTACGCTCGTTTTAACAGTTGTTTACAATTAAAACACCGCATTGTGGACGCACACATTATAATATTATACACGAAAGAGGCTGTTTTAAGGACTGCAACCAGAGAATGCACACAACAGGAAAGCACTACTGATCGAGGAAAACAGAGGAAGATATTGCAAGAAAAAGAGAGTGTGAAATGTAAAAAGGGAGGTCTTGAACCGCAAAAGTAATGGTTTGGCACTGCGAAACATCAACAAAAGTCATCCGCGTCGGTCGATACGAGCATCCGCGTCGGTCGATACGAGCATCCGCGCCGACCGATACGAGCATCCGCGCCGACCGATACGAGCATCCGCGCCGGTCGATGCGGATGACAAAAGTAGGGAGTATGAAGAGGAAAAGAGATGGGGTGAAAATGGAAAAGAAGAGCGTGAAGCGGAAGAAAGAGGGGTGCAAGCGTGGGGAAAGAGGAGTGCGTGGGTATGGCAGGGATGCCATAGCCTCCTAATACTACCCTCCTAATACTATGTATAAATAACTGAACTTTCGCAAGTTCAATAAATAACAAGGCGGAAAGATATATTTTTAGGTAGAACGATGGCTACACGGATAAAAATCAGTACTTTTGTAGCAGAATAAAAGCAAGACGAATATATTGGTCTAATACAGAATAAGAACAGAACAAATATACCCGTCAACTATAAAAGCAGAACTCAATAGATATAAAAGCAGAACTCAATAGAAATGAATCTTCCACAAGACTTCGAACAATCAATACGCCCACTATTCGGCGACGACCTCTACAACCGTTTGGCGGAAGCACTTGATGCTGACGACACGCCGACAAGCGTGAGGCTCAATCCGTTCAAACAGAATGGGGGCGACGTGGCTGACGAGCTGAAGGACTGCTGCGTGCCGTGGTGCCCGACGACGGGACGCTACCTGAAGAGTCGCCCGAACTTCACGTTCGACCCTCTGCTGCACGCCGGTACGTACTACGTGCAGGAGGCTTCGTCGATGTTCGTCGACCATGTGGTGCGCCACCTCATACACGAACCCGTGCGTATGCTCGACCTCTGCGCTGCCCCGGGCGGCAAGTCGACGGCACTGCGTGCGGCACTACCCGAAGGGTCGCTGCTCTTCTCAAACGAGCCGATGCGCACTCGCGCACAGATTCTGAGCGAGAACCTGCAGAAGTTCGGTCACGAGGACGTGGTCGTAACCAACAACTACCCACGCGACTACCGCAAGGCGAGGATACAGTTCGACGCTATTCTTGCCGATGTGCCTTGCTCGGGCGAGGGAATGTTCCGCAAGGACGAGGGCGCACGCGAGGAGTGGAGCTTACAGAACGTAGAGAACTGCTGGCGACTGCAGCGCGAGATAATCAGCGACATATGGGGCTGCCTACGCCCTGGCGGACTACTCATCTACTCTACCTGCACATTCAACGCGCATGAGGACGAGGAGAACGTGGCATGGATAGCCGAGGAATTGGGTGCCGACTTCGTGGACGTGCCTGTAGAGCCGGACTGGCACATAACACGTGCGCTGACGGGCGATGCTCCGGTGTATCGTTTCCTACCGGGCGTGAGCAGAGGCGAGGGATTGTTCCTTGCCGTGCTACGCAAGCATGGCGAGGCGGAGGGTTGTCTATCTGCGATGGACGGTGCCGACCAGAAGGCGGAGAAGCCGAAGAAGGAAAAGCGCCGCGGCAACAAGAGCGCAAAGGCGGGCGCAAAGCAGCCGGGCAACGTAGCCGTGCCGCTCAATGCGCCGGAGAGCTACGTGGTGAGACGCCGCACGGATGCGTTGTTCGCCGTTCCGGAACGCTGGGCTGACACATACGACGCTGCCGACGCGGAGCTGAAGATAATGCACGCCGGTGTGTGTCTCGGCACGGAGAAGGGCAAGGACATCATCCCCGACCAGTCGCTCGCCCTCTCAAGACAACTTGCCGACGACGCCTACCCGCGCGTAGAACTTGGCTACGCCGATGCCATCAACTATCTGCGCAAGGAGGCAGTAACGCTGCCCGAGGACACACCGCGCGGCTTCGTTCTGCTCACATACCGCGGCAGACCGATAGGTTTCGAGAAGAACATAGGCAACCGCGCCAACAATCTGTATCCGCAGGAGTGGCGAATCAAAAGCAGTCATGTGCCGGCGGAAGAATTAATAATTAGAAATTAAGAATTAATAATTTCATGCAACAATATCTCAACCTCCTAAACCGCATCCTCACCGATGGTGCGACCAAGACCGACCGCACGGGCACGGGCACGAAGAGCGTGTTCGGCAACCAGATGCGGTTCGACATGGCAAACGGTTTTCCGCTGCTCACTACTAAGAAGCTACACCTCAAGTCGATAATCTACGAACTGCTGTGGTTCCTGCGCGGCGACACCAACGTGCGCTATCTGCAGGAGCACGGCGTGCGCATTTGGAACGAATGGGCAGACGAGAACGGTGACCTCGGACCCGTCTATGGTCATCAGTGGCGCTCATGGCCCGACTACAAGGGCGGCACCATCGACCAGATACAGAACGTGCTCGACCAACTGCGCAACCACCCCGACTCACGCCGCATGATCGTGTCGGCATGGAACCCGGCTGAGGTGGACGACATGGCGCTGCCGCCGTGCCACTGCCTGTTCCAGTTCTACGTGGCAGACGGCAAGCTCTCGTTACAGCTCTACCAACGCTCGGCTGACACCTTCCTTGGCGTGCCGTTCAACATAGCATCGTACGCCCTGCTGCTGCAGATGATGGCACAGGTGACGGGCTTCGAAGTGGGAGAATTCATACACACAACGGGCGACACTCACCTCTATCTCAACCACCTCGACCAGGCACGGCTGCAGCTCACACGCACACCGCGACCGCTGCCGCGCATGAAGATAAACCCAGACGTGAAGGATCTCTTCTCGTTCCGCTACGAAGACTTCGAACTGGAGGGCTACGACCCGTGGCCACACATCGCAGCCACTGTAAGCGTGTAGCAGGCCGTCGTCGAGACGACGGAATGTTGAATGTTGAATGTTGAATTGTTGCGCTCGGCTTTGCCGCTTGCCAAAGCAAGAATTAAGAATTCAAAACTCAATTAATAATTAATAATTACCAATTAATAATTATCAAAATGATAACAATAATTGCCGCCGTTGCCGCCAACCGCGCCATCGGTTTCGAGAATAAACTACTCTATTGGTTGCCCAACGACCTGAAGCGCTTCAAGGCGCTCACCACGGGTCACACCATCATCATGGGACGCCGCACATTCGAGTCGCTCCCCAAGGGTGCTCTGCCCAACCGCCGCAACGTGGTGCTCAGTCGCACAGCCACCGAGTTAGAAGGTTGCGACTGCTATACATCGCTCCAAGAAGCACTCACTCACTGCGCCAAGGACGAGGACATATATATAATAGGTGGCGCAAGCGTCTACGAGCAGGCACTCCCCATAGCCGACCGACTCTGCCTTACCGAGATTCACGACACGCCCGCCAACGCCGACGTCTTCTTCCCCGAGTATAACGGTTGGAAGGAAACGGCACGCGAGGAGCACACCACCGACGAAAAGCATCACCAAGCATATGCCTTCGTCGACTATGTAAGAGAATAACAATCACTTCTTTACAAGATAGCAAGAGGTCTGTAAAAGGCACAACGAAAAAACTCGTTGCACATCCTTATCGGGATATGCAACGAGTTTTTTCGTTATTCTTCTATTTGTTTTGCAGTATGTGTTATTCGCCCTCTTCAAACACTTCTTCTGCATCATCTTTGTCCTCAACAGGCAGTTCGCTGATTGGCAACTGTCGGTCGATGATAGCATTGAACGAGATAATCGTCTCGGAGCGTGAGAGTCCGAGTGGCTGCAACTTATCGTGGATGACGTTAAGCAAATGGTGGTTGTTGCGAGCATATAGTTTTATGAACATATCGAAGCCGCCCGTAGTATAATGACATTCCACCACCTCAGGTATCTTCTTCAACTCCTCAACCACATCGTCGAACGTAGCAGGGTTCTGCAGATATAGTCCGATGTAAGCGCACGTCTCGTAACCAAGCATCTCTGGGTCGATGATAAACTGCGACCCTTTGAGCACACCGAGATTGGTGAGCTTCTGTATGCGCTGATGAATAGCTGCACCACTCACGTTGCACAAGCGTGCCACTTCAAGAAATGGTATGCGAGCGTCTTTAGCTATCAACTTTAATATCTTCTTATCTAAAGAGTCTAAATTATAATGTGCCATTCTAATTACAGTTTATATTGTTGTGCAAAGATAGTGCTAATAAATTTATTCTGCAACATTTTTACATTAAAAACTCACTGATTGTAAGTTTTAAGTAACTGTTACCAACGTTCCGTTAATCATTTCTTCTGCTCTGCCGAGTAGCTCATGCGTCGCACATCAGCCTTGCGCAACGCCAACTTCACCTCACTGATTAGTGCCATCGGCGTACTGCGGTCAGCCTTTACGGATACTATCTGTTGCTCCTGATCCTCATCCGACATTGCCTTGCGTTCGGCACTTACATATGTCGTCACCTCATCGGGCGTAGCATACTTGTCGTTGAGCTGAATAGTCACCCCCTTGTACGATGGAATTTCCCCTGTCGTAGTCTCCGACGGCGTGCCTATATACACATACGATACGGCACTCTTCTTCGTGAGGCGCGTCAGCTCTGTGCCCTGCGGTACACGGAAGCGCACCTTCAGCGTCACCTGTCGCATGTGCGTTACGACCATGAAGAAGAACAGGACGGTGAAGATAAGGTCGGGCAGCGACGACGTGTTCAGCGTCGGCACGCTGCGGTCAATGCGTTGGCGTATCATTCTGCGGTTCCTCCTTTCTTTGTATCGGCTTGCGATGTGGGCTCAGCAGTATTGTAAGTTTCTGATAAATGTTGCGGATATATATCGCGCACCTTCTTGCGCTCTTCCTCAGTGCAGCTGGCATAGTCGCGGTGGAAGCGGCGCTTAGCCTCAGCATTGCGCACCTCAGAATAAGCCGCCACTATTTCGTTCTCAAGATTGAAGTAAGTGTTATAGTCGGAAGCAGGGTCAGCATCCACAATTATCAGATGCTGTGCTCCACGCAAGCGCACGAAGTCGGCTATACGCCTACGTACATCAGTAGCAGCGATTGGCTCATCGTTGAGTATCACTTTGTTCTGCGCCGTGATGCGAAATGCGAGCGTGTTCTCCTTCGCCACATCCTTCGTCCTGTCCGTCTGCTCTTCCTTGTCGAGCGGTGGCAGTTGGCGCACAAGTCCGCGGTCCACATCCATCGACGAGGTGACGAGGAAGAATGTGAGCAGCATAAAAGAAATGTCGGCTGTGGATGTCGTGTTAAGCGACGGTACCGAGTGTTTTCTGCGTTTTATCAGCATCTTGTGACAATGTTTTATAAGCCGGACTAAGCCTTGGGAGGGTGGTTTTAAACCGAACTAAGCCTCCTTAAGCCTTTCTAAGCCTCTTGGAAGGCGGCGTTTAAGCCTTTCTAAGCCTCTTTAGGCGTTCTAAGCCCTCCCCGACGGGGAGGGTTGGGAGGGGCTTTTTTACTCTTTTACTCTTTTACTTTTTTACTTTTACCTAATGTAGCGTGTGGCTCCAAACACAACTGCGCCCACAGCCACAACGATGAGCAGCAGCGATGTGCCGATGAACATGCCGGCAGTGCGCAGCCAGAAGGTGTCGGTGAAGCGTTCGCCGTTCACCAGGAGCGCATCGGTGCTCGAGAAAGCGTAGGTAAGCACAAGCAGCAACGCCGTACCGATGATAACCGCCACAGAGATGCGTCGCGCCGGTACATTGTTCACCACTACATTCTCGCCTTTATTCTTGCGTATACCATTGACAGCACCGAAGACAGCTAAGCCGAACGTGGAGAACGTCAGCACAATCATGAACCATATCAACGCATCAGTAAGCAGTGGCGCGCTATAGTCGGGATTGTCGTCGTACGGCATGTCGTAGCCGATAATCCAGAACAGTGCGAACAGCACCACTATCACACCTATTAATATATAGAATATGCGGCTCGACAGCTGCATCGCCGTCAAGTGGCGCAAGTTTATATTTACTTTCATTGTTGTTTGTTGTTTATACTTAATAGGCCGAACTAAGCCTTACTAAGGGAGCGTTTAAGCAGAACTAAGCCTTCTTAGGCCATTCTAAGCCTTTCTATAATTTGCTGAGAAATCTCAACACATCACTATCTCAACTTCTCAACACATCACCACATCAACACCTCAACCCCGACTCTTAAACTTCAGCAACGCATCGAGCAGCGTGATAGCACTCTCCTCCATTTGCGCTGTGAGGTGGTCTACCTTAGAGAGCACATAGTTGTAGAACAGCTGCAGGATGAGTGCCACGATGATACCGAAGATAGTGGTGATGAGCGCCACCTTCATGCCCGCAGCCACGATTGTAGGGTTGATGTCGCCCGCAATCTGGATCTGCTCGAACGCCATCACCATACCAATCACCGTGCCCAAGAAGCCGAGCGACGGCGCCATAGCGATGAAGAGCGTAATCCACGAGCAGCCCTTCTCCAGGTTAGCCGCCTGCACAGTGCCATAGGCAGCCACCGAGCGCTCAATGTCCTCAATAGACGTGTCGACACGCAGCAGGCCCTGGTAACAGATAGATGCCACTGGTCCGCGCGTGTTGCGGCACTGCGTCTTGGCACCCTCAATGTCGCCAGCCTCAATCTTAGCATCAATCTCGCGCATGAACTTCTTGGCATTTATCTCCGACAGACTGAGGTAGATAATGCGTTCTATGCAGAACGCCAAACCAAGCACAAGAGCCAAGGCAACGAGCGACATGAACGACGCATTACCCTCAATGAACTTGTTCTTCAGCACATTTTTCAAGCCTCCACCCGAGTTCTCCACGCCCTCAGCAATCTCCACTGGCACAACGGCAGCCGAATCGGCAGCCACCTGAGCAGTAGGCACAGCAGCCTCAGCCAGCACCTGAGCAGTATCAATAGGCGCAGCATACGCTGCAGCACTCAACATAGTGAACAACATCAATGCAGTGATGCACAACGCGGTAAGGGGATGGCATCTAACAAATATTCTCATAGTTCTTGTAATTTTACTTATCAACTGCAAGCAAAACCTCACTTACAGCATTAATATCGGTACAAAAGTAGTTATTATTTTTCGATTGGCGCAGTATTTAGCATATTTTATGTAACTTTGCAGAAAATAGCACTTGCATATTTTGCAGGAGATAAGAATAGAAAACAATATAAAAACATGACAATAAGAAATCTGTCTTTAGCCCTCATAACGCTGATGGGCATCGCGCTGCCCGCCAATGCGCAGTACGCCTGGCAGGAGTACGACGAGCGTGTGCCGTCGAAACAGCGACTGGACAACAACATAGGCTACAAGGTGGAGATGCAATCTTCGTTCTCTAAGGACAAGACTCCGCTCTGGCTCAACGCCAACAAGCACGGCCTAAGCTCGCTCGACGAGTTCAACGGCTACGTGCGCGGCGCCGTGATACGCCCTCTCTCCACTGACTCGGCTCGCCGCTGGGCGATAGGCTACGGTGTGGATGTGGCAGTGCCGGTAAACTACACGTCGAACGTCGTAGTGCAGCAGGCTTTCGCCGAGGCACGATGGCTGCACGGCGTGTTCTCCGTGGGCGCCAAGGAATACCCAATTGAGCTAAAGAGCCAGACGCTGAGCAGCGGTTCGCAAACATTAGGCATCAACGCCCGACCAGTGCCGCAGGTGCGCATCGCCCTACCCGAATACTGGACCATCCCCTGGACCAAGCGTTGGCTACACCTTAAGGGACACATCGCCTACGGTATGATGACCGACGACGGCTGGCAGCACGACTTCACGAACAAGCGACAGAAATACGCCGACCACGTGCTCTACCACTCCAAGGCTGGTTACCTAAAGATTGGCAACGAGGACTCGTTCTTCCCGCTCAGCCTCGAACTGGGACTGGAGATGGCGTGCGAGTTCGGCGGCAAGCCCTATCGCCTCGACGGTCACGGCAACATGCAGCGCATACCTACCGGCACTGGCGTAAAGGACTTCTGGAACGCCTTCATACCGGGCGGCAGCGATGCTACAGACGGAGTCTACACCAACCGCGCCGGCAACCAGTTGGGCAGTTGGGTGGCGCGTCTGAACTTTGACACCGATCTGTGGCGCTTCTCGGTATACGCTGACCACTTCTTCGAAGACCACAGCCAGATGTTCCTGCTCGACTACAACGGCTACGGCGAGGGCGAACAGTGGAACACATGGCAGAAGCGCCGCTACTTCATGTACAGTCTGAAGGACATCATGCTCGGCGCCGAGTTCGACATGAAGTACGGCACATGGCTGCGCAGCCTCGTCTTCGAGTATATCTACACAAAGTATCAGAGCGGACCCTACAACCACGACCGCACCCAGAACATCGGCGACCACATCGCAGGCATGGACGACTATTACAACCATAGCATCTACACCGGCTGGCAGCACTGGGGACAGGTGATAGGCAACCCACTCTACCGCTCGCCGATATACAACACCGACAACAGCATCGACGTGCGCAACAACCGCTTCTATGCCGTACACCTTGGCGTAGAAGGCTCGCCTACGGAACGCCTCGACTACCGCGTGCTCACCACCTATCAGAAAGGTTGGGGCACATACAACAACCCATTTACAAAGGCGTACAAGAACTTCAGCTTCCTCGTCGAAGCGAAGTACAAGTTCAACCACGACTGGACGGTGAAAGGCGGCTACGCGATGGACTTCGGCAGCGAGAAGATGTACGGACACAATGCAGGATTCCAGCTCACTGTGACAAAGAGCGGACTGCTCACGAAGAAGAAGTAGAGCAAATCTCACCCAATCACCATCTCAACACCACACCCCCACCACCCCATCACCATCTCAACATCTCAACACCACAACATCACAACACCACACAAATGATAGCAAAACGATTATTCAAAACAATATTGGCTGCGTTCGTCCTCGTCGCCCTCGCCTCCTGCGAGATAGAGACCAGCGACAACGGCGACTTCGACGGCTTCTGGCACTTAGAACGCGTAGACACACTGGCTACGGGCGGCACAACCGACCTCTCGAAGAAGCGCGTGTTCTGGGGCGTACAGTACAAGCTCATCAGCGTGCGCGACGTCGACGTAGACAAGCAGCACGGCTACTATCTGCGCTTCAAGCAGACAAGCGACAAGATTGTGACGCACACGCCCTACAAGGACAACTGGCACCAGGACAAGGGCGACAACGGCGGCGACCACCCCATCGACGACCCGAAGCTACTGGCTCCGTACGGCATAAACAACCTTGAGGAGGAGTTCGTAAAGGAGAAACTCGACGGTGGACAGATGATACTGCGCTCGAAGACGCTGCGCTTGAAGTTCAAGCGATTCTAAACACTACACAGAGGTAAACCCAGAACTACAACATAACGAATAAAGCCATAGATTTAGAGGCCCTAAACCTATGGCTTTATTCATTTATATCTATTAATACGCGACTGAATACCGCTATCTGTTTCATTTTTTTGCTCACACTATCCGACCGTTCGCGTCCGCCGTCCAATCAGATTCCGTACGCCACCCAATCAGATTCCGTACGCCACCCGATTGGATTCCGTTCGCCATCTGCACCGATTGCGTCCGCAGAACGATGACTTTTGCTAAGCTTTTGCGGTGTCAGTCGATGCGTCCAATGCTTCATACACAGAGTTGTTGCTCTTGAATTCGGGCACAATCTCCTTCATCTTCTTCACGGTAAGCATGTCGTCGTACTGCTTGCTCACCTCAATAAGTTCCTCTATGTCGCGCTCCACCTCGCTGTAGTCGTACTCGCGCACGTTAGCGATGCGAATTTTCTCATGGAACGACGGCTTGGTCGACTCCTTGTCGTTGAGCACCTCCTCGTAGAGTTTCTCGCCGGCACGCAGACCCGTGTACTTTATCTCGACGTTCTTCGCACCGCTCAGATTTATCATGCGCTGCGCGAGGTCGGCAATCTTCACGGGCTTGCCCATATCGAAGACAAATATCTCACCGCCGTTGCCCTTTACGCCAGCCTCGAGCACCAGCTCGCACGCCTCGGGTATGAGCATGAAGTAGCGTATGATGTTCGGGTCGGTCACGGTGACCGGTCCGCCTGCCTTAATCTGCTGCTTGAAGAGCGGAATGACCGAACCATTTGAGCCAAGCACATTGCCGAAGCGCGTGGTGACGAACTGGGTGCAGCCTTCCACCTTTCCGCTTCGCACGGCGTTGTTAAGGCTCTGCACGTACATCTCGCAGATGCGCTTCGAGCATCCCATGACGTTGGTGGGGTTTACCGCCTTGTCCGTAGAAATCATCACAAACTTCTTCACGCCGTACTTCACAGCCATGTCGGCAAGCACCTTCGTGCCGTAGATGTTGTTCTCAACGCTCTCCGTCGGATTGTTCTCCATCATCGGCACATGCTTGTATGCAGCGGCATGGAACACGTAGTCAGGACGGAAACGGCGGAAGATGTTCTCCATGCGCAGCTGTCCAGTGATAGACGTAACGATGGTTTCCGCCTTGATGTGCGGATAGCGCTTCGCCATCATCAGGCGTATGTCGTGCTGCGGTGTCTCGGCACTGTCGATGAGCACCAGTTCGCGCGGATTGAACTGGCAGAGTTGCTTCACAATCTCGCTACCAATACTGCCCGCCGAACCCGTCACGAGGATACACTTGCCGTGCAGCGTGTCGGCTACGCTCTTAAGATCGATGCTTATTTCGTCACGCGGCAGCAGATCTTCGATGCTCACCTCCTTCAGCGTGGCATCGGGCGCAGCCGGGTTCCACTCCTCATTAGTACGCGGCATAAAAATATGCACACCATTAGCAATGAGCAAATCCTGCAAAGTTTTGTCATTACGAAACACCCCCACAGAACTCTGCGAAACAAGCAGGCATTCCATTTTCTTCTGATGTATGAGTCGCTCTACATCATCATAGCTGTAAACATGCAAGCCCATAAGCACTTTATGGCGAACCTCATTACCGTTAGACATAAAGCCGAAAAGGCGCATACGCAGCGACTTGTCATTGCGCACGAGCTTAGCCAGTCCCATGCCACACTCGTCAACGCCAAAAATGATTGCAGGACGAGCGTTAAACGTGTCGATTGACACGTCGTAAACCGTCTTCACCAACACACGCACTGCCCACAGAAGCAGCACGCAGACAATCGAAGCCAACGCTATCTCGCGTCCGCCTATATATACCTTTTGGAAATAGTCGAACTGCAACAAAAAGAAATGTCCCAAGTATGAAAACACACAACCTATTAACGAAGCAAAGCCCACACGCTGCAGATCGACAAACGAGGAGTAGCGCAGAATGCCGTCGTATGTATGGAACATCTTGAAGCCTACAGCGTAGAATATGGCATAAATAGCGCACATTGAGCACAACTGCCACAATACGCTAAGTGTTTTTGCTCCACCATAAGTCTGCTGATAGACCAGCAGGAACGAGAAGAAGACAATGGCACAATCGAACAGGAAGACGCACCAGTAAGGCAGCGACTTCTTGTTGAAGTACCAGTTTATGAGTTTATGAAAAAATTGCATCTCTATCTTGATTGATAAATACACCTAATAATACTAATGCAGAATAGCACGTTTTATTACGTCTACGATATACGTAACATCCTCATCCGAAACGCATGGACCGCTCGGAAGACATAGTCCGCACTTGAAGAGCGACTCGCTTACGCCATTCGCGTAACACGGACAATCGCTGTATACAGGCTGTCTATGCATCGGTTTCCATAACGGACGTGCTTCTACATTAGCCTTGTCGAGAGCTATACGCATAGCCTCCACATTGCGGTTAGGCTCAAGCTTTGTATGGGCTGACTTTGCCGCGTGTGTTACACCTGCAGCACCACCTACCGCACCGCTCACAACTTCCGCATAAACATCTTCTTCACCCTCTACATGTAGATGTTCGTCAAGTAGGATAGTGCAAAGCCAGAAGTTGGAATTGATGTCAGACGTAGCATTATCATGCACAGTGATACCCTCAACATCGGCAAACAACTGCTTGTACAACTCATGCACATGGCGATGATGAGCAATATGCTCGCTTACGACAGTCATCTGTCCGCGTCCGATACCTGCACAAACATTGCTCAATCGATAGTTGTAGCCTATATGCTCGTGCTGATAATAAGGATATGACTCACGAGCCTGTGTAGCAAGGAACATTATTTCGTTCCACGCCTTGTCGTCAGGACTGATTAGAGCACCACCACCACTCGTTGTTATCATTTTGTTGCCATTGAAACTAAGCACGCCGTATCTACCGAATGTGCCACAGATTTGCCCCTTATAGGACGATCCAAAACCTTCTGCTGCATCCTCAATGACGGGGATGTTCCACTTATCAGCTACAGCAAGCAATTCGGAAATCTTTGCCGGCATACCATACAGATACACGACAATGATGGCTTTGGGCTTACGTCCGGTCTTAGCCACACGATCAGCGATAGCCTCATCCAACAATTGCGGATCCATATTCCAAGTATCACGCTCGCTGTCCACAAAGACAGGTGTCGCACCAAGATACTTAACAGGATTACTTGAGGCACAGAACGTAAAGGACTGTACCATCACCTCATCGCCTGCACCTACTCCGCAAGCTATCAAAGACAGATGAACCGCTGACGTTCCCGAACTTAAAGCAACAACACGCTTTCCTTCGCCTACGAACTCTTCAAGGTCTTTCTCAAAGCCGTTTACATTCGGTCCCAATGGCACAACCCAATTAGTGTCGAAAGCTTCTTTTATATAATCCATCTCCTTGCCACTCATGTGGGCAAGGCATAAATATACTCGTTTTCTTTCCATACTCAATTAAAATCTAAATTATCTCATTATTGTATTCTATCCGCTTTCCAAGAACTGTTGCGATAATCATCTTGATATCAGCCACGAAACTGTAATGATCAAGATAATAAAGGTTTATACGCACCTTGTCAGGATAGATGACCTTATCATTAAACTCCTGTGGATTGGCTTGAGCAGCAAGCAGAACCTCCTCATCACGATATTTCAAGCTCGCTGGACCAGTTATACCAGGACGCAACTGTAACACACGTCGGTCGTCGTCTTCAAGTTTGTCTGCATATCCAGGTACATCAGGACGCGGACCAACAAAACTCATATCCCCAATGAACACATTCCACAACTCTGGAAGTTCATCGAGCTTGTATCTACGTAGTTTGGCACCAAGCGGAGTGATTCGGCTTTCGCCTGCCACCGATACAGTGGAGCCACTATGATGTGCGCTCATGGAGCGAAACTTATACATGGTAAATAGTTTTCCACCTTTACCGACACGCTTCTGAGTGAAAACAGCCGGTCCGTCAGGCATTTTTATGCGGATAAGTATCCATACCACGAAGAGTATTGGACTCAAAACAACGAGTCCAACAAACGCCATAATGCGATCGAAAAGATATTTTGCTATCATTATTTACCTTGTATTTTCAATCCTACAACTTTGAATATCCCCATCAACGACCCCCAACCATACGAAAGATGCAGCGTAAGGAACGACATGAGTAGATAGAATACATTAAGCCTTTTGGTCTTCCATATAGTAAAGCTTACACCGCCCAAAGTCATCAGGTATGCACCCAAAGACATCAACGACAACACTCCAAACCATAAATTAATGGGCATCAGCACTACTGGCAATAATAGCGATAGTACAAATGCTAACGGAATAAAATGTCGAACAGACAAAGAGCTGAAATACTTTGTATAATATACTGTCAGTATATTCCATTTACCATTGCCATAATTATTCTTTGCCAATGCCTTGAACGTCTCACGTGCTAAATACGTGCACGAAATATCAGGGATTATGAAGATATGTCCGCCACCACGCTTAATGCGCTTGTTCAGTTCTATATCTTGATTACGCACAAGACGCTTGTCGTAGAATCCGTATTTCTGAAACACCTCACGACGCCAACATCCGAAAGGCACAGTATCAACCTCGCATGCTGAAGTCACTCCTGTTCTAAACGACGAATTACCAACACCAAATCTGTTGCTCAAAACCTCACGTATAGCAAGAGTCTTGGGAGTTTTATTGAGTACGTCGGTATTGAGGACACAACCGATGTTGTCAGCATTAAGCTGGTACAAACGGGTGACAAGCGTAGAGAAATAGTTGAATGGATACAGGGCATGTGCGTCCAAGCGTATGATGACTTCCCCCTTAGCCTCCTTTATGCCGACGTTCATCGCACATGGAGCCGTGCGCTCCGGATTGTCAAGAAGACGAAGGAATGGATACTTGGCAATGTATTGCGAAATTACCTGACGCGTCCTGTCCCGACTCATTCCGTCTACCAACAGCACCTCCATGTCGTCATGACTGAAGTCCTGCTGCAGAACCGAATCGAGAAACGGAACGATGTATTTCTCTTCGTTATATATAGGACAGATAACAGACAGTTTCATGCTTTTAATCAAACTGCTTATAATGATTAATTATTTTATAATCTGCCGTCTATGATATCGCGCGACAATACGCCCTTAACGTCATAAAGCACGCTATTATTAGCACGGATAGCAGAGAAGTCAATGTCGCGAAACTCATTATGAGCAACGGCAAGGATTACAGCGTCATACTTCTCATCAGGAAGTTGCGTCTTGATACTGATACCATATTCGTGCTCAACTCTTTCGGCGTTAGCCCACGGATCATAAACGTCGATGTTATTGGTATATTCGCTAAGAGTGTGATAGATGTCCACCACCTTAGTGTTGCGCACATCCGGACAATTCTCCTTGAACGTGATACCAAGGATGAGTATCTTGGCATCCTTTACAACGATGCCTTTCTTATTCATACACTTGATAACCTGATTGGCAACATAGTCACCCATGCCGTCATTCAGTCGACGTGCTGCAAACATCACACGCGGAAGAACGCCATACACTTGAGCTTTCTGAATGAGATAATAAGGGTCGACACTGATACAGTGTCCGCCTACCAAACCAGGCTTTAGCTTAATGAAGTTCCATTTGGAAGCCGCTGCCTCAATGACGTCGTTGGTGTCGATGCCCATAGCATTGAATATCTTTGCCAGCTCGTTCATAAAGGCGATATTGACATCGCGCTGCGAATTTTCAATTATCTTCGAAGCTTCAGCAACGCGGATGCTCGGTGCTTTATGCGTACCATTGATGAGCACTGAGTTATAGACGCTATCTACGATATTAGCCACTTCGGGCGTAGAACCAGAGGTCACCTTCTTTATCTTCTCCACGGTGTGAAGCTTGTCACCCGGATTGATACGCTCGGGGCTGTAGCCTGCAAAGAAGTCCTCGTTATACTTCAGTCCGCTCACACGCTCCACTACAGGCAGACACTCTTCCTCTGTAACACCAGGATAAACGGTCGACTCGTACACGACGATGTCGCCCTTCTTGATAACCTTGCCCACGGTCTCGCTGGCACCCCAAAGCGGCTTGAGGTCGGGATGATTGTTATTGTCAACGGGTGTTGGCACGGCTACAACGTAGAAATTGCAGTCGCGTATATCGTCAAGATTGGTGGAACAAACGAAGTTATGGTTATGTATAGCGTCGCCAAGCAATTCATCAGACACTTCCAGTGTGGAATCATGACCCTGCATAAGCTCGTCTACACGATGCTGGTTCATGTCGAAACCAACAGTCGGATACTTTGTTGAGAAAAGACGAGCTAACGGCAAGCCCACATATCCAAGTCCGATAACAGCAATTTTTATTTCCATTTACATTATATATTTAAAAATTCGTACAAAGTTAACATATTTATTTGAAATGGAGGACCATTTATAACAAAACAATAGCAATAGATATGGCTAAGCCAATTCTGCAGCTATTATCTTGATGACAAATGGGGGAAGATAAGCCTGTGCCGAATGTATACAGTTGAGTTTCATTGGAACAAGGCAATCTTGGCATTTATAAATGTCGAGGATTATCTCAGCAAGGCGATTAACGTCATGCGTAGGGAAGACAAAACCATTCTTTCCATCGGTAATGATGTTTGCGTTGTCGTGCCAATCGCTCGCTACGACGGGCAGACCTGCAGCGAAAGCGTCGATGACAGTGCCGGCGAGTCCTTCGCCAGGATAGTACGTTGGGAAGAGCAACGCGGTGTATTCTTTCAGAGTGTATACGCTTTTGTCGAACGCTACCTTTCCGCAATATTTCACAAAGTTTGGAATCTTGGTTTGAAGAGTTTCAAACCAAGCGCGGTCTGCTTCTTCCACATTACCATAGAGGTCAAGCGTAGCGATGGTGCTGCCAGCCTTCTCGTTAGCAAGACTCACGGCTTGCACTGCATCGTCAATGCCTTTCGTTGGTGTGATACGCGAGAATATACAAAAGCGCATCGGACAGAGATTGTAGCCCGCAAGATCGTCGGCAGAGAGGATATGAAGCGGCTTGCAGTTGGGCATCACCTTAACGCGGTGCAAGCCCAATGCGGCAAGCGCAGTCTTCATGTTCTGTGTCTCGGGGTATATCATGTGCAGACGCTTGGCGAAAGGCAGCAGCCAGCGGTTGCGCTGCAGCAGTTCGGCGAGCCATCCGCCTATCACTACATAATGGATGCGGCGACGGAACAGCAGGTTATATATCACGACAAGCGGCAGAATCACCTTTATGCCGTTCTGCGCGGGCAGGATAATCACATTGCGGCTGCGTACCACGCAACCGAACAATTGGAAAAGAAGGCGCAGTACAACGCTCTTGCCGCCGGCTGTGTCGATGCGCTTTATCTCTGACGCCCCGTATAACGACTCGAGTTCGTCGGCTACGATGCGCGTCTTGATGGTCTGCCCGTTATAACTGTTGTTCTTTATATCAAAATTTCCAATAATGCTTATCTTTCTCATATTCGCTTGTTTTAGGTTAACAGTTGTTACTTTCCGAAAAAATTTGATAGATGCTCACGCAAAAGATAGTATGCCTTCATTATCACAAAGCGTGTGAATGACATGTGCGTCAGTGAGACTGTGGAGAGATGCTGCTCGTGGGTCTTCGCCATCAGTTCGCTTATCATGCCCAACTGCTTCATCAGGCTGCGGGTTTTCTTGGCTCCGACTACATTGTGCTCGTGCTGACGGTATAGCATAAGCGGCTCTGGTTCGGCTACGACGAAGCCCTTGTTCCACAGAACGGCGATGGCGAACCACGCATCGTGCATCACTATCTTCTCAGAATAAGGGAAGCAGACCGCCTTTGCCTCACGGTTGAGCATCATCGTGCAGCCCGGCATGTTGTTGTAGAACAGATGATAGTACTTGTCGTTGAAGACCGACATGGGATAGTGGCGGAACTTCCAGTAAGACTCGGCGAAGACGTTAAGCTTGGCATCCACCAGCTTCAGGTTGGTGCAGGCGATGACCGGACTGCCGCTATGCTCAGCCTCGGCTTCTTGCATGCGCTTCAACGTCAGATCCACTTTCTTAGGGAGCCATACATCGTCGTGGTCGCAGAACATATAATAGTCTGCTTCCACATTGCGCAGCATCCACATGAACGACTCCTTCGCTCCGAGGTTGCCGCTGGAGGATATGTTAATGATGCGTGGGTCAGTGTCGGCGAGTCGCTTGATGAGAGCCACCGTCGCATCGGTAGAAGCATCGTCGCGTATGTATAGTTTCCAGTCGGTGTAGGTCTGCGCAATGATAGAGTCTACCTGCTCCTCCAGATAGTTCATACCGTTGTATGTAGAGAGTAGTATTGCTAATTTCATCGTGTTTTGTTAATGTTTCTGTGTCTCAATAAGTGAGTTTATTATGGCAGTCTTTTTCTTGCGCCAGTGCGCTTCTCGCAGGAGGTATGCTGCTACGGGCAACTGGCGTGCGAGACGTGCCGGCAATAGTTTCTGGAGCAGTAGCGTTAGACGTATCTGCAGTTTAAGCAGACGACTGTGGTACGGGCACCGCTTACTCACGCTGTCAGCGAGTGCTTCAGCAAGCGAGAGGTTTATACCCTTGCCCGTCATACCAGAGTTGTATATGCGCAGCATACCATCGTAGAGTGAGTTATCGTAGCGCTTGTCTCCGATGCGGCGCACAGCATCATACATCTTGCTATTAGCACGTACATGACTATCAACATGTGCTTGCGTGTTTATCTTCTTCGAAATAGAAGACGTAGTGATGATGCGGTAGCCGTAGTCTTGCGGAGCCTCTGCATAGTCGTAGCGCAGTCCGGCGGCGATGGCTGATATGTTGAAGTCGGCATCCTGCAAAGACAGCAGGTTGACATCCCACGTGAGGTCGTGGCGGCGCAGCGACTCGGTGCGGTAGATATTGTTCCAGACGATGAACGGCAGACGGCGACTGGCGAACAGCGCCACATCGTCCTCCGCCACGCGGAAGCCGAAGGCGTAAGGATGCGGCTCGGCGATGAATCGATCGTCTACAAACACGCCCGAAGGGAACACGAGGAAGTCGAGGTCGGGGCGCTTCTGCAGCATCTCCACCCGCTGTCGCAGGCAATAGGGTGCTATATAGTCGTCGGAATCGAAGACGATGACGAACTCTCCGCGCGCCATCTCCAAACCCATGTTGCGGCAGGTCTGCGCACCCTTCGGCTGTCGGCTGCGCCTTACTACGCGTATGCGGCTGTCGACTGCAGCGTAGCTTTCGAGCAGCTGCAGCGTGTCTTCGCCCGAACCGTCGTCTACGGCGAGAAGCTCCCATGCATTGAAGTCGTTGGCGAGTATGCTGTCAATCATCGTACGTACTTCGTCACGATGATTGAACACGGGCATTATTATGGAGAGAGATGTTCTGAGCGGTTCCATTATAGACTTTTAAGTATTGCGAATTATATAATATAAACGCCCGATACAGAACTATATTGTATCGGACGTTATAATAATACTATTTTATTGATCTTGCATCAATGTTTACGAAGCAATTTGTTTCGTACAAGAGAATTCACGTAGTGGCGCTCATTCTTGCGCAGTCCGATGGTGTAAAGCAATATGACGAAATAAGCATAAGCCACAACCACGCTTAGCATCTGACCCATTATCTGTTTCAAATACAGCGTCGGGAGGAAGAGAAGCGTTATCAGGAGCACAGGAACGTACGAACAGCGCACAAGAGCCCACACGTCAAACTTCGTGATGCGGATAATGATGAAAGGACGCACCAGAAAGACCATGAACGAGAAGGCTATGTAGACATAGAAAAGATATTCAGGCGGCATGCCCCGGCGCATCGCCAAGTATCCTACGACAATCGAACTTACAAGCAACGTGTTGACAATGATCTGATAGAGCTTTATCCTTCCTGTGGCAAACACGAAGTCGTTGACGCCTGCATTGATGGAGAATATCAGAATGTCGACAATGAGCAGATGAGTGAACGTTATTGCATACGGCGGCACTTCCTTCAGCCACAAACCGAAAATCACTTCAGGCGCAAGGATGAAGGGAATGGAGACGAAGAACATCGAGAGATAAGTGGCTTTGGAAGCCAGACAGACAAGGGATGTGCAACGGTCGAGATTGCCTGCTGCATAGTTCTTCACAATCTGCGGCGAGATGGGTTTTTGTGCATTGTTGGCAAAGTTCTGCAATATAGAACTAACAGAATTGGCTACTGCAAGTCCGGCGTTCATCGTGGTGCTGAAGAACATGTTGATAATGAGCGCACCACCCTGAGCCTTGCCGATTGTGGCTATGGCTCCGATGCCTATACCTATGGAGAAATTAAGCACATCATAGTATTTGCGCCACTGGCGCACAAAGACAAAACGCGTGATGGCTGCAAACTGCCTGCGGCAATAGGCAAAGAACACCACCGTAGGGAAGGCGGTCATGAATGCCATTACGCAGGTATAGATGATGAGCTTATGCTCGAAATGGTCAATAAGAAGATAAGTGAAGAATAACTTAAAAAGACTCATTGCCACATCCGTTAAACAGAAAACAAAGAAGCGCTCACGCGCAATGAGCAGTCCGTTGTATGGCACGCCGATGAACGACAGGGCTGCCGCAACGATAGACACGTTGAAGACGGTATGCACCGTGTGCATATCGCCGTCGTACGTCACATGATGAACGATATACCAATGACCCAAGGGTAGCGCGACGGCTATTGTGAGCAGTGCAATGAGCACATGTATCACAAGGTTCACGTTGAATTGGCGGCACACCTCCTCCTGGTCGTTCTTGCCGATGGCAATGGCGATGAAACGGTTGGAGGTGGTCACCATAATTGTGTTGATGATGCTTATGAAGGTGATGATGCAGGCAATGACCGAGTATAATCCATAGTCGCTTATACCCAATGCCTGCAGACTGAAACGCGTGTAGAGCAGTCCGCTAACGGATATAATGGCGAGGCGGATGTAAAGTATCAGCGAGTTTACCGCTATCGATTTGTTTGTATTTTCTTGCATTCTTAAGTAATTATTGTACACACTCTCATTCTGCCATCAAAGTACACTTATCCGCATCATCATAAACATAATGGGAATAGTAAAGCAATGCGAGAGGATATAACATAAAGTAATAAGGGTACATCTCAAAAAGCGACATAACCCAAAGACAAGCCACTGAAAGTAGAACCAATTGCATATTCTTTAATTTCAGATACGGCTCAACAACCTTAAAAACTATGCTGCATATCATTATATATACGCTCAGCAATATCACTCCACCATGAATAAGTATAGCAAGGATAAAGTTGTGAGGACCTATAGCGAACGAAGACATATTTGACTTGTACCAATCGGCATCAGCAAAGCCCCACCCCCAAATAGGCGATTCTTCTATAATCTTTAAGGCACTCTCCCACATGTGTGTACGATACGTAAATGTAAGATCTTTCTTTAACACGTCCTCAACAAGATATGCCGCAAGTTCATTGTTCTCAAGACCACGCCCATTGAACACCACAAATACCTGAAAGAGTAGGAAAACTGCAAATAAGCCACATATTGCAGATAGTCGTAACTTAGATGTTGGTAACAGACAGCAAACAAGGAAAACAACAATCATAGAAAGCGAGGTCATCGAACCGACCATCAACAAAGAGACTATAATTACCACAGCCATTATGATGAAGTTGAAGAGCCATATACGCGAATAGCGTATGCACATCAGGTTGGCTGCCAATGCCACTATCATACGACAACCCATTTGGTTATAGTTGTCGCCAAGCAGATAGCCAATACCGTCCTTATGGTCTTCTACAAGCCAAAGCAACGGGTGAGTAACGAGATGAAAAAGGTTGAGCCACATACACACCGTAAATGCTATGGTGAAACACTTCAAAATCATATTCATACGATGGCGATAATAACGCATGAGGAGCAGTAAGAGACCTATAGCAATACTATTATAAATATCGTTTTTTATATCGTTGACATTAACTAATGTCATTGCGAAAAGAAACAACAAGAAAAGAAAATGCATAAAGCCATAACGAGATATCTCCTTATCATGCATCACTAACGCCAACATAAACAAGAAACTCACAATAACCATTGCAAGCACCGCATACGACAACAGTTGCATCTCCAAAGCAGACAGCGAGAGTGTCGTGTTTATCACAAGAAAGAATATCATGACAGCAGGCAGGAACGTCATATCATGCAGATTGACGCGAGCAGAAATCTTATCGAAATACAGTGGTATTCGTTTGAACGTGAACAACGACATTATGGTTCTTCCTTTTATAAATAAATGGGAAGGCGACGATGCGCCTCCCCTTATGTTTATGCTTTTGTAAAGAGCTGCTTGCGCGCAAGCCACAAGGCTGTGACGAATGTGGCAAGGAAGCACATACCCAAGATGAAAATGATGCGCTTCGGACCGGCTGGCTTCACAGGCACGGTTGCACACTGCAACGTTGTGAACGCTGGAGTCTTCTCCTGAAGTTTGGCGCGCATGGCTTCAAGCTGTGTGCGCATGGCGCTATATGTGTTAAACTTCAGCTGCATCTCGTTCTCCAGTTCGTCGCGCTTCGAGAGGAACGACTGCAACATCACGTCCTGGTTGGCATCGCAGTATGCGCTATATATCTGCGCGCAGTATTCGTACTCCTTCTTCGACTTTACTGCAAGTTTCTCGTAGTGTTCTACATCTATACGGGCTTTGTTGGTGCGATAGCGTGTGATGAAGTCCTGAAGATGCACACGAACCGAGTCGGCCATCGTGGCGCAGATAAGCGGGTCCTGGTCTTCTACCTTTATGGTTATCACCTCTGTCTTCTTATCTACGTCGCAACTGATGTTGCTTACTATTTTCTCGAGCAAAGAGGCATCTTTTTCCGACATACGGAACGGATCCATCTGTGCACCAGTACGCAAGCCTTTCGTGTTTTCCTTCTTCTTGAAGCAAGAAGTGACCTTACGCATCACATACTTGAACGGAGCCGTTATCGGATTCTTCTCCTGATGCTTGCGCATATATGTGTAGTAGTCGGTGCTCAGACTCTTGTCCAGCTTTGTCACCTTGATGCCAAGCAGACCGATGACAAACTCGTTCGACTCAACAAGCTCTGGATAGAGCAACGGATAGATGGCATCCTGCGATGCTCCACCAAGGTTTACGCCAAACTGAGAAGCAAGAGACGAGAGTCCGCCAGCCACATTCTCACCAGTAGCCTCCGGTGCCAACGTCACGCTGCAACGATAGTAGCGTGGTTGTGGAAAGATATATAGGCACGACAACACAAACACTATCGGCAGCACGATGAAGAAGACTTTCTTCTTCGTTTTAAGTAACTTGAACACCTCAACGAGGTCAATCACGTCTTTCTTTTGTTCGCTCATATCGTTTTATTTATTAAGCACTTTTTAATCGTGCCATCGGCACGTTTCTCTATGTATATTCCTACTGGAAGTCTGTTCATATCAACGCCAGTAAAATCCACACCTAATATGCTGGTGCGATTCATTATACGATTATCTGAATTGTCTACACACAACCCGATGGCTGTAGAACGCTCTAATTCGGCTGTAAGAGTCTGCAATTTGACAAGACGCTCCTTCAAGTGTGTCAACACATCATCAATCTGCTCGTCAAGGGTGTTCATACACTCATTAGCATAAACAGCACGATGCAGCTCTATACTCTTCTCGAAAGCCTCACCATACTTCTCCTTAAACTCTTTTAGACTATTCTCAACATAAGGATATACAGAAGCAATCTTCTCTTTATAGAGATCAAGATATGCACGCACAAAGTTTTTATCTTGAAATAGAGCCTGATAGAAGAAAAGATAACTACAGTGTTGTTTTCCCCACTCCACATTTGTATAAAACGCAGAATCAAAGTCCCAAAGCGTTGCCATCTTCAACTTCGAGTCTTCAGTAGTACCATTCTCTTTATAAAGGAACATATTACTACCTGCTGCATCGTATGTACCAAGAATGTCATGAGCAAGAATCCAATGGGCAAACGAATTGTAATCGATAAGGTCTGAGGCTCCAGCGTTTGTGTAAACCGCAGTCTCTACCTTTTCCATATAATTCTTTATATCAGCCAATTGTTCTTCGGTAATAACATCACCATCAGGATATTTGAACGTGTATCCCATGTATGTATTGGCAACCTGATGCTCTGTACGGAAGTAAACCTCACATTCTTTCCACCAATAGGCGTCATTCTCTATGACAAAGCCTGTCTTGTCGGTCTTTATACGAGTGTCTGCACGTTCTACAGTCTCAACAAGATGGTACAAGCCTTGATATTTCCCGTTGATAATAACATTCACTATACGTGTGTTTGGTATCCATGGGAAATTGAGCGCACGACACAAAGCCAGTCCCGTATTAAGAAGAATATTAGATTCCTTATTCTTCATCACTTTATTCCACACACACATGGAGAGCAAAGCAAAATTCTTATTATTATGGTCTTTACCTAGCTGAAGAAGATCGGCTTTCTTTGACAATTTCAGTTTATAAGGATGCTGCGCAAGATTAGCACCTGTAGAATTACCACGTATCTTTATTCTGACTCCCGATTCACCCTTCACATAATCGCCGCTGTCATATAACGTTTCACCTTTGAAAGTCATCACAAGACGACCAGGCACATGCTCACTCAATATTCCCTCACCAACACATCCCTCGGGAGGAGATACTTTAGTAGCAGTAGGCATCACGCCATCAACAGTCTCAATTGTGAGCAAAGGTAGGTCTGGCCATTCGGTTGGTGTCTGAGCCTTCAATGACGCTGACACTATCACACTGAACAACACAACCATTGCTGTCAAAATGTGACTTTTCTTCATAGCTTTTCTCATTATTGTGTTTTTTACGAACTAAACATTACTACATATTAGCAATACCTTACTTCGTAATGATGTTACTAATTGTTGCGATCATCGCAGCGATTGACGACATGCTCGATCCCATACTCATCATCTCGGCAGCTGTCATCTTGCGCTTCAGCTTAGCAGGCACTACAATCTCGCAGCCCGGCTGCACCTTCGCTCCATGACTCAGCTTCGACACCTTGCCGTTCATATATATAATGTATGCACGGCCCTTAACGGCATCCGAAGCATAGCCGCCCGCCTGATCGATGTAGTAGCCGGCACGCTTTCCGCGCTCGTAAGCCACGGTGTTGGCGTACATCACGGCTCCATTCACCTTCACCGTTCCGTTATACTGCGGCACAATGAGGCGGTCGCCGTCGCGCAATACGAGGTCGGCGTCAGAGCCCGGATTCTTCATAGCCTCTGCAAGGTCGATACCTACGGGATACTCGTCAGGCACCTGGAACTTCTCGATATTGGCCTTTGTAGCATCCTGGGCTGTAGTCTGAAGAGCTGCGGCATTGTTGGCACTTGCCGAGAGCTGCAGAAGGTTCTTCTTCTGCTCCTCCTGCTGCATCTTCAGTACAGCCTCCATACGTGCCTTCTCGGTTTCGTTAGCCCTACGCATGAGTCGTGCGCCCTTTATGTAGGCGAGTCCGTTCGAGCCGCCCGACTTCTTGAAGAGGTCGCTCAAGCGTGTATTGTTGCGCTCCAGGGCGTATGTTCCGGCGAAGAGCACCTCGCCCTCTACCGACACGTTCTGCTGCTCGGTGTAGCCCGGCGAGCGCATTACGTACACTTCGTCGAAGGGCATGAGCGTCAGCGTGCGGTCGCCGTCAACAGCAAAGTTGTCTTTCAGCGCCACGTTGAATGTCTTTGCGATGACGCTATCTGGACGCAACGCCTTCGGGTCGCTCACACGTCGGCTGATGCTTACGTTCATAAGCGATGCTTTGTCGGTGAGACCGCCAGCCTGTATGATGAAGTCCTCAACAGTCTCGTTGTCGGCGTACTTGTACACACCGGGATACTGCACCTCGCCACGTATCGTGAGCGTTCGGTCGGACATCTTCTCTGTCTTGGTAGCCACAAAGAGTACGTCGTTCTCCTTCAATGGGATGTCGGCTACACGACCGCTCATAATGCCCTCGATGTCTACGCTGACAACCTCAAGCGTGCGGTCTGCCTTCATGCGGTGCATCACGGCACGCGAAGTGATAGCATCTTCTGTAACACCATCGGCGTGCTCGATGAGCGAACGTACGCTGTTCACCTGCTCGCCAAGGTTGTACATACCCGGACGGAACACGGCTCCCTTCACTTCAACGGTGTTGGCGTAGCGTGCCATGATTGAGTCGACAGACACAGAGTCGCCGTCGGCTACATGGAAGCTCGCAAAGTCGAACTCCTCAACGTTATATGCCGAGTATTCCTTTCCGTTCTTACGGTTCACACGCACGGCCTTCTTGTAAGCGTCGCCAGTGAAACCGCCAGTGTATTTCAGCAACGAAGCGATCGACTCGTTGGGTTTCATCTCGTAGAACATCGGACGCTTCACCTTACCCGTTACGTTCACAAGGCAGTCGTACGGACCTACAACAACCACGTCGTTGTCGGCGAGACGCACATTGCCCGTGAGTTTTCCGTTGAGGATATAGTCGTAGATGTCGACGGTTGTAATAAGGCGGTTGTTGCGATATACCTTGATATTACGGAGCGTACCGATGTCGTTTGTGCCGCCAGCCATGTAGAGGGCGTGGAAGACAGTAGCAAAAGCCGAGAGTGTGTATGTGCCAGGTGTCTTCACCTCGCCCATCACGTTAACAATGATAGTGCGTGTCTGACCTACCGATAGCTTTACCTTCGAACTGCTATAGCGTGCGCCAAGCGTAGAGCGAAGGCGTCTGTTAGCCTGATCTACTGTAAGTCCGCCAACATGTACGGGGCCGAAGCCTTCGATTGTTATTTCGCCTTCAGGCGACACGGTACACTGCTCCGACTTCTGCGAAGCACCGTAGATATCAACGAAGACGGCATCGCCCGGACCGAGAACGTAGCTCTGCGGTGTAGCGATGTTCATGTTCGGCTCGAACGAGAGTTCCTGATTGTTGAAGATGTCGCGTCCGAACACTTTCTTCTTCAGAGCGTCGCGCTCAGCAAGCAGCTGCTCAAGCATCTGCGCTGTATCGGGCACAAGTTCGAACATCTCGCGCTGATAGTCCATAAACTCCTCGTCGGTCTCATCGTAGGTGTTCTTATACTTGCGGTCGCGTTCTGCCTTCAGGCGCATATTCGAATACTGCGAAGCCTTCTGCGTAGCCTCCTTACCATAGTCGTCACGCTTTGTCAGCTCGCGCGGATTACCGTTATTAGTACGCAGACGCGATTCGTCCTTGCCCGTTGTGTTGTCCGACACATTACCTAATCCGCCCTGCTTCATCTGGCGTTCGTACTTGTTGCGCACGCGGCGGATTTGTGAAATATCCACGCCACGCTGCATAAGCTTGGTCACAATCTCCGACTGCGACTTTCCTGCATTGTGTTCCTTTACGATGAACTGCATTACCTGCTGGTCGGTCATTGACGACTGTGCCACGGCAGCCAATGGCAGGAATATGAACAGAAACAGATAAATAACGTATTTCTTCATTGTTTTATAATTGTTTTCTTTATATAACTCTATTTTAGTTGTTTTATTGTATTACAGCTTGCCAAGTGTCTTCTGATACACATCTTTAAGCACAAGTCCGGCTATAGTAAAGCCGAATATAGCCGTGATGTGCGCCATCGATCCGTTTGTCTGCGCCTTCTGTATCAGACAGGGGTCGTTGCCTGTGTCGCTGCCACGATTGTCGAGCAGCTCCTCGCTATATACACACTGGAACTTGTGAGCCGGCTTCAATCCGGCACGCTTCATGCGCTTGCGCAGCGCAGCGCCAAGCGGACAGCCGCGCACTTTCCAGAACTCAGTCACGCGTATTTGCGTAGAATCCATCTTCAATGCAGCGCCCATTGACGAGAAAAACACAGCATTGGTCTCGCAGGCACGCATAATGAGCGACACCTTGTCCTTCAGCGAGTCGATAGCGTCGATGATATAGTCGTACTCGTCGAGATGGAACTCGGCTGCAGTCTCGTCGGTGTACATCTTCTGCAGGGCGTTGACCTCGCAGTCGGGGTTTATCTCGAGCAGACGTTCGCGCAGCGCCTCCACCTTCACACGTCCAATGGTGGCAGACGTAGCCATCAATTGGCGGTTTACGTTCGAGGCGCACACGCAGTCGCAGTCGACTATCGTGATATGGCGTATGCCCGAGCGCACCAAGCACTCTACACACCAGCTACCTACACCGCCCACACCGAAGACGATGACGCGCTTCGATGCCAACGCCTCCATCACGTCTTCGCCCATGAGCAGTTCGGCGCGCTTGAATATTTCTTTCTCTTTAGCCATTGTAATACAAATAGATTCCTGTACGTTCAGACTTATTTTTTGTACGTTCAGCTCTATCAGTTCTTCGTAACCTCTACAATCTTTGTAGGCTGCTGCTCCTTGTTGCGACGGTTCACGACGGTAACAACAGCCTGTGCGAGGTTAATGAACGCCAGACCTGTTATACTGTTGCTGTCGAGAGCGGCAGGTGTACCAGCGTCGCCATTCTCGCAGATGCCCTGAACGAGCGGTATCTGGGCGAGCAGAGGCAAGCCCTTCTCCTGCGCAAGCTGCTTGCAGCCTTCCTTGCCGAAGATGTAATACTTGTTTTCCGGCAGTTCGGCTGGTGTGAACCACGCCATGTTCTCCACGAGTCCGAGGATAGGCACGTTCACCTTGTCGTTCTCGTACATGTCAATACCCTTGAGAGCGTCGGCGAGTGCCACCTTCTGCGGTGTGCTCACGATGACAGCGCCTGTGATTGCGAGAGTTTGGAGCAGTGTGAGGTGTATGTCGCTTGTTCCGGGAGGTGTGTCAAGCACGAAGTAGTCGAGCTCGCCCCAGTCGGCGTCGGCGATGAGCTGCTTCAGTGCGTTCGATGCCATGCCACCGCGCCACAGTGTTGCGGTATTGGGGTTTACGAAGAAGCCGATAGAGAGCAGCTTGATGCCATACTTCTCGATTGGCTCGATGAGGTCGCGTCCGTCTTTCTTCACGGCGTAGGGGCGTGCGTCTTCTACCTGAAACATCTTCGGAACCGACGGACCGAAGATGTCGCAGTCGAGCAGACCAACCTTGTAGCCAAGACGTGCCAAGGCGATGGCGAGGTTGGCTGCGACGGTGCTCTTGCCTACTCCGCCCTTACCTGAGCTTACGGCGATGACGTTCTTCACCTGCGGCAGCAGTTTGCCCACTTCCGGGCGCGGCTTCGAGAGAAATTCGGTCTCGATTGTCACCTCCACGTCTTTCGACACGTGATAGTGGATGGCAGCCTCAGCCGCCTTGATAGTCGACTTCATAAACGGGTCGGTATCGCGTGGAAATACGAGTGTGAACTTCACTTTCATGCCGTTGATGCGCACATCGTCGGCAAGCATATTACTTTCTATGAGGTTTTTCTTTGTACCTGCATATATTACTGTTGCGAGTGCGTCAGTAATGAGTTTCGGATATAGGGTCATGTTTGAGTTTTGAATTTTGAGTTTTGAATTGTTGGCTGCGGCTATTTTGAGTTTTGAGTTATGAGTTATGAATGCTAATCAAAAATGAATAATTCCTAATCGGCGTAGCCGACAATTCAAAACTCAAAACTCAAAACTTATACTGCAGTCGTTTTAGAGCTACGCTTGTCGCGGTGATACGAGCGGTACTCGTCGAGCGGTATCTCAACTTCCGGCTCGTACAGCTCGCCGTCGTGCGGCAATGCGAACTTCATGTACTTGATATTCAGTCCGCGTTCTATCCACATACTCTCGTAGTAGGTCTGTATGCCGAGAATCTCGTTGGTCTGTGCGTCCAAGCCCTCGGTGTGGTAGAGGTCTTCGGTGCGGAAGAGCAGCGGCAGGTTATTGCGCTGCTGCATGTAAGTGGTGTATGTGAAGAGGAAGTTGGAGTCGGTCTTCAGATGTATCGTGCCGCCGTCCTGCAGGAAGCGACGATAGCGCTCCATGAAGTAGGTAGACGTGAGACGTTTGCGTGGGTTCTTCATCTGCGGATCGCTGAACGTGAGCCATATCTCCTGCACCTCGTCCTCTGCGAAGAAGCGGTCGATTATCTCTATGTTCGTGCGCAGAAACGCCACGTTCTTCAAGCCTTCACCGAGCGCCTGCGTGGCACCTGTCCACATGCGTGCGCCCTTGATGTCTACGCCGATGAAGTTCACGTTGGGGAACATCTTTGCCAGCCCCACCGTGTACTCGCCTTTGCCGCAGCCCAGCTCGAGCACAATCGGGTTGTCGTTCTTGAAATATATCTCGCGCCATCGTCCTTTCATGTCGAACGGCACATTATCTGCTACCGAGAACGGATATTGAAACACGTTCTCGTATCGCTCCATATCAGCGAACTTCGCCAGTTTTCCTTTGCCCATTGTTGTCTTTTAATTCACTTCAGAAAGAAGTATTTTTAAAAATTCGTCAATATAAGTCATCGACACTTCAAAAATGCAAAGTTACGAAATAAAGGACGATTAGACAAATTCGGAGGGTTAAAAGTGGAATTTGGGTTGGTTTATATATACAAAATAAGGTGCAGCGGCAAAAACCGCTGCACCCTTACTCTGAATATTTACCTAATCAATTTTTACTCGATTACTACTGTTGTCCAACCATGCTTATCCTCTTCCGTGCCATACTGAATGCCACGCAGGTGGTTGTAGAGCTTGGTTGAAATGGGACCTGGTTTGCCGTCCTCGCTGAACATGAAACGCTGACCTGTGTCGATGTCGTCGATGTACGAGATCGGACTGATTACGGCTGCTGTACCACAAGCGCCTGCCTCCTCAAATGTAGCGAGTTCTTCCTCAGGAATCTGTCTGCGCTCTACCTTCATGCCGAAGTCCTCAGCGAGCTGCATCAGACTCTTGTTTGTGATAGACGGAAGGATTGAGGTCGACTTCGGTGTTACGTATGTGTTGTTCTTGATACCGAAGAAGTTGGCAGCACCGCACTCGTCCATGTACTTCTTCTCCTTAGCGTCGAGATAGAACTCGCAAGCGTAGCCCTTCTCATGAGCGAGATGGTTGGCTCTGAGCGATGCTGCATAGTTGCCACCCACCTTGTAGATGCCTGTGCCGAGCGGAGCCGAACGGTCGTAGTCGCGTACGATGACGTACGGGTTGGTAGAGAAACCACCCTTGAAGTACGGACCTACCGGTGTGACGAAGATGATGAACATGTACTCTTCTGCCGGACGAACGCCTACCTGTGCCGATGTACCGATGAGGAGCGGACGGATGTAGAGTGTTGCGCCGCTCTCGTATGTCGGGATGTACTCCTGGTTGAGGCGCACTACCTTCTTCACCATCTCAACGAAGATGTCTGTAGGCAACTCTGGCATCATGATACCGCGGCATGTCGACTGCAGACGTGCTGCGTTCTCTTCCATTCGGAACACGCGCACCTTGCCATCGGGGCAACGGTATGCCTTCAGTCCCTCAAAGGCTTCCTGTCCGTAGTGCAGACATGTGGCTGCCATGTGGAGCTTAATGTACTCGTCGGAGCAGACCTCTATCTCGCCCCACTTGCCATTGCGGTAGCAACAGCGCACGTTATAGTCGGTAGGCATATAGCCGAACGACAACTCTGACCATGCTATATCTTTCATAAAACTTTAGGTTTTAATACGTTTCTTTTTCATAGCGGGGATATGCTCCCCTAACCGCAGGCAAAAGTAATAATAATAAAACAAACGTGCAACTATTTGTGCGATATTAGACATTATTAGCACAAAAAAGCAGACAACAACTTGCGCTATCAATCCTCACTGCCGAGTATCTTGCGTATGTCCTCGTCGGTTTTCGTGAGTTTGTCCTTGCATTGCTTTATCAGCTTCTGCGCGGTCTTCAGTTGCTCACTGAGCGAGTCTATATCGAGCTCGCCGTTCTCCATCTTTGCTGCGATGTCTTCCAGCTGGCGCATCGCTGCTTCGTATTTCTGTTCTTTGGGCATATCTTTTTGTTTAATAATTAGTAAACCTCCGCTACGAAAGGCAGCGTGGGTATGGCAGGATGCCATACCCTCCTACTATTCCACTCTTGATTTGAATGTTCCTTTCTCCACGTGCGTTTCCACCAGCACACCCTTCGGCAGCTGTGCGGCATCGCGCACCGCCTTGCCGTTGTACGTTGTGATGCTATAACCGCGACGCAGCAGGCGTTCGGGGTTTTCAGCCTCAACGCGCTGTGCGAGCAGCTCGAGCCGGTGGTGCTCGCTGTCTATCTTTCGTCTTACTGACATCTCTATGGAGCGCTGCAAGGTGTTGACATAGGTCTCCGCCGTCACGAGTTGCCTGTTCGCAGCCGTCGTTATGCGCTGCATAAGGCGGTCGGCTCTGCCCCACTCCTTCGTCTTCACGAGCGAGAATAGCATGGGAATACGCTCCGATAGCGACACGAGGCGCACACGCTCCACATCCATGCGGCGTTGCACACGGTCGGCAATGCGGTCGGCGAGCTGATCGAGGCGCAAGGCGGTGCGCTGCAGGTTGTCAATGAGGAACTGTGCAGCAGCCGTTGGCGTCTTCATGCGTGCGAACGCCACCATATCGAGCACACACTCGTCGCGCTCGTGACCGATGCCGGTAATGACGGGCAATGGGAAGTTGGCTACGTTCTCCGCCAAAGCGAGCGTGTCGAAGCCCGACATATCGCTCGTGGCTCCGCCACCGCGTATCACCACCACCGCGTCGAAGTCGTCCACACGCTCGTATATGCGTCCGAGGGCGGCTATCACGCTCTGCTCCACGGCTTCGCCCTGCATCACGGCAGCGAAGAGCTCCACCTTATATATATAGCCCCCTTGATTGTCGTGCAGCTGGCGCGAGAAGTCGCCGTAGCCGGCTGCTCCTTCGCTCGATATGACGGCTATGCGCTGCGCAAACAACGGCAGCCGAAGCTCTTTCTGCAGGTCGAGCACACCTTCTGCCTTCAGTTGGCGCACTATCTCCTGGCGACGGCGTGCGAGATCGCCCATGGTGTACTCGGGGTTGATGTCGCTCACTATCCACGAGAAGCCGTAGGCGGCATGAAACTGCGCACGCACGCGCAGCAGCACCTTCATGCCGGCGTGCAGTCGCTGACCAGTGATGCGCTCGAACTTGGGGCGTAGCAGCGACCAGCGCGATGCCCAGCACTTGGCTGAAGCGCGAGCCGTGGGCGTGTTGGAGAATTCGTCCTTCTCCACCAGCTCCATGTAGCAATGCCCGCGCACCTCGCGTGCTTCCGACAGCTCAGCCTCCACCCAGTACTCGTCGGGCAGACTGATGTCAACGACAGCTGCAACGAGCGAGTTAAGTTCGAGGAGCGAGAGCGGCTTGTCGAACGTGTCTTTGTTCATTGTTATATCTGAATACTTGTTATGATACCTTTCAGCTTAGCGGTCGGCAAATCAACGCAAAAAACCTTGTTTCTTTAGCACGTCGATAAGTCCTGCAGACATAGCCTCGTTGTCCTTGCGCGTGTAGCGGCAGTCGGTGAACACCTGCGCGAGAGTCTGCTTGCCGTTCAAGCGCACAAACTCTCGGTTCTCCTCCAATGCCTCCTTCTCGGCATAGAAGCGGTCAATGCGCTCGGGGGTATAGTCGCAGTAAGTCTCCTCGTGCATGATAGCATCGAGGGGCAGACGGTCGGTGAGCGCAGGCTGCTCGTCGGGCCAACCGAGCGTGATAGTAGCCACGGGCACTACGAGGCGTGGCAGCTGCAGCACGTCGATAATCATCTGCGGCATGTACACCGTTGTGCCGAGGAAGCAGCAGCCCAAACCTTCCTCCTCAGCAAGGTTGCAGAAGGTCTGGCAGAAAAGCAGCGCGTCGGTGGCTGCGTTCTGAAACGAGAGCATGTTGTCGTAGCCCGGGTCGGCGTTGCGGTTCTCCGCCCAAAGCGTAGTGCGACGAAAGTCGGCGCAGAACGTGAGCACTACGGGTGCACCCTCCACCATCGGCTGGTTGAAATGTGCCGGCGCGAGGCGGTGCTTCTGTTCATCGGATCGTGTCACCACTACGCTGTAAAGTTGCAGGTTGCCCATTGTCTGCGTGCGCTCCGCCTCACTGAGCAAGCGGCGCAGCAGTGTGTCGCTTACCGCAGCATCGGTGTACTTGCGTATGCTGCGACGTGTGTTGATTGTCTTCATATTTCGGTTGTTATCGTTGTTTATGTTACTTTGTTATTACCCAATGGCCGTTTTTGCGTCCGCCCTCACGATCGAGGATTTTATGGTCTACTCGCAATCTCTTTATTTCGCGAGATATCGTACTTTCAGATAATTCAGTCATTCTTGCCATTTCAGATATTGTTATCTTGTCGTTTTCTGATATAACAGAAACTAAAACTCGCTGAATATCAGTTAGTTCTTTCTTGTCATCTTTCTTGTCATCTTTCTTGTCATCTCTTATTACAGGAACGCCAAGACAATGCCGATTGCAAGGAATATCTATCAAAAAGAAGGTTCGCTCTTCATCTGTTTCAATCGTTGCTCGCGGTGATCCGTTCTCCTGCAGTTTCTGCTGAATAGTGGGTATTCCAGTAGCTCTACCTTCTGTCAGATTCAGCTCTTTCAAAAATTCACCTAAACGCCTATTATTATAACGGCGAGAGCGCAGCATACGAGCTTCGCGTATAGCTTCAGACGATATGGTATGATTCGGACCACCAAAATTGAGAATACTGATTTTGTCAGGTTCTATAGTAATCTCAACAGGTTCACGCTCCAAGTAGTCACGATGATAGAGACTATTAACTACTGCCTCCTCCAAAGCCTGATAAGGATAATTGTATACGACTACAGAACGTTCTGTATCCTCTGGCTTGTGTATTGTCTTTTGTATGATGTTTGTCTTGAGATAGTTCAGTGTGTCCCGAATCATCTTAGGCACACAACCTCTGATTGGTGCTATCTCTATCATGTTATCAGGGTCTTGCAATCTGCCTTTGGGAAATATCACAATCTCCACCTGTGTCATCTTGAAAAATCTCTCAGGATGGTCGCAGAACATCATGGCAGCCACATTCTTCACCTTGAAGCCCTCAGGTGTCACCTCCAACAGATCCATCTGGTCGAGAACATTTTTTAGGTTATCGCCCGATAGGTCTTGGTCTGACAAGTCGCTACCTACCTCAACAAGAAAATCCCTCAGCAATGCCGTTGAGATATCCTTCAAAGTGATTATATCACTACCACGATCATCAAACGGAGTACGATTTGCCAGATTTATCAACTCGCGTTCGTATTCGTCTTTAGGCACAATACTACTACTATTATAGCGAATGTAATAGTTGAAGTCCTTTTGCTTGGAAGTGATACGTTCTGGCACCTTATAAGGGCGGCGTTCTCCTGCTGCCACTTTTATTATTAGAACAGTCTTGCCATCAACCTCCTCTATAAAAAGACGAGGCTGATAATAAGGACGGATAAGATTGTTGTATCCAACCATATCTTTCTCTATCTGTTCTATCTTTTCCGGCTCAACTCCCAATACCGGACGCACAGCACGCCCGTGCTCCTCTTTCACTCCCACAATAATATAGCCACCACCGGTGTCTTCAAAATCATTGGCAAACGCACAAACGCTTCTGTATATAGCATCTGGGTTCCAACCCTCCTTAAATTCAAGCTGATTACTTTCGACAGCACTTCCACTAAGAAGGCTCTCTATATTTATCGGTAATGCCATAAATGTATAAAATGTAGGTTCGAAAAATATATGCTAAACACTAACTGCTTACATACTGCGACAGCTATTATCGCAGAAGACAAAGTTACGTATTTTTTCCGTATTGCGAACGACTTATGCAAAGTTTTTTGCATATATTGTAATCACATAAAACTAATACCAAGAACACAAAACCAACGGATTGTCAGTCTGCTTTAACGAGACCGCAGTGTACACAAGTAATAAAAATAATTAGCTTTAATAATTTGCAGTTTCAAAAAAATACACTAATTTTGCATTGTCTCTACGCCGATGACACTTTAAGTGCCGGGAAAGACAACGCTATTCGGTTAGCTGCGTGTCGTGGAGATACCATATATGGAAAGGCGTTTATCACGCGCTTTGTTCACTGACAGCTTGAAAGCCTAGGAAACTCTCAAATTGTGGTCAAGGGACATGGCAACGATAGATGCCACGGGGTATGACACTATTGTCAGTCCTCATTGGTATATTATATTAATATATAAGGTGTACTTACATTCACGTAAGTATGCACTTATGACTATATACATATACGATGAGACTGATACGTTCATATCGGCGTGGGGTCTTGGGTTGCTCGTTTCGACTACAATGGGCAATTCCTAGGGCCTCAAGCTGTGGAGCGAGTAACGGATAGAGTCTCCACGTCCTTTTTTTATATCGGTCATCACTGAGTTTTTATTTTTAATAGACTTCTTGGAGACAGCGAGTCTGGTATTATAACTATTAAAAGAAAAACTTACATATTACTATCAGCCCTACTCATATCAATCGGCGAACTGGTTTACATTCTGTATAGACCGCTAACGCTCTATATGTTTAAACCTCTTGAGCTGATGGGCTTGCTCGACGATGTCAGAGCCTTAAGGTCTGCGCATTGGTTTCCGCCTATAGAGACGGTTCCTGAATGGGTTGTCTATAGCCTACCCGACGGAATGTGGTTGTTGTCATACATGTTTGCAATGGAATTCATATGGAACAACGACGGCGAACACATACGGCTATTTTTCGTTTGGGCTATGCCAGTGGCTATCATAGCGCACGAGTTCTGCCAACTCATGGGGCTTGCCAGCGGCACATGGGATATTCTCGACTTAACGTCTTACTCAATCGCAATCATCATTTATTTACTAACAAAAAAACTATAATTATGACACAAAGCATGTCTTTAAAGCTTATCTGCTCGTGCATCGTTGCGGCAGTTTTTGTGATTGGAGCAGCAAGTTGCGCTACTTCAAAGTACCAACAGGCACTTGATAAACAACTTCAGCAAAACGGTACATCCAACTCAAACCAATCACCAACAAACGAATCACCAACAAGCAACTAAAATCAACACATTATGAAAACATCAGTAAAAGTATTAGGCTTTGCAGCCGTTTCTGTATTACTCGCATCATGCGGTTCGAGTAAAGTAGCCAACTATCTTGAGGCATTCACCCCCGAGGAAAGCGGTCTTAACCTTGTGAAGCTCACCGACGAGTCGACCAACAGTATCATCTCCGGCAACTCAACTAAGGAGCCAGCATTGGCCAATCGTGCTTACTACAAGAACTCGAGCTGGGCATACAGTGCCGAAGCCCACTTCAAGTGGTGCCCGTTACGCACTCTCGCAATCTCGCCCGATGGTAGCAAACTGGCATACCTCTACAAGGCTAACGGTCAGACAAACATCATGGTGAGAAACGCAGGTGCTCAGGGTGCTGCCACACAGCGCACATTCCGCGACGTACTCTCGTTCTCGTGGGCAAAGGACAACAAACTCTACTTCTCCGATCAGAACGGTGTCAACTATTACATCTCTTCTGTCAACGCCGACCAGGGAAGCATGATGCAGCAGATAACCAACGGTTCGGTGGCGGATTGGAATCCAGCCTCACTCGACGGTCAGAAGGTATTCTTCTCACGCCAGTCGGCTAATGGTCCGTCGGTATGGTCGCTCGACAGAAAGGACGGCACACTCACATCGTGCGCTTCCGGCTACAACGTTTGCCTTATCCCTAATGACCCGGAAGCTTTCTACTGCGTCAGAAACTCTTCTGCCGGACGCAGCGAGATATGGTATGTCAATTATATTAAAGGTCAGGAGACACTTGTTCTTACCGACGAGAAACGCAGTTTCGCCAACCCTGCCCTTTCGCCCGACGGCAAGTGGCTCGCAGTTGAAGGCAACTCTACATCGGCTATCAACAACGTTGTGAACACCGACATCTTCGTGGTAAGAACCGATGGTTCGCGATTGACACAGCTCACCTTCAACCCGAGCTGCGACATGTGTCCGGTTTGGGCTAAAGACGGACGTAGCATCTACTTCCTCTCGACCAGAGCTAACCGCGAAAGCAAATACAACATCTGGCGAATGAACTTCAACATCGAATAAACATCAATACAAGAACAATGAAACGAATAGGACTTATTATCTTATCGCTTCTAATGACGGTCTGCGCTACACAAGCGCAGACTGCCAACGACTCGGTAAGAATCAAGCTGCAAACAACAGCTGGTGCGGATATCGCCATTGACGGCGATTGGTCGTCAACCAACATAATGTACACAAAAGTAGCAACCGGACAACACAACGTAACCGTAAGATACGGCAGCTTATTTGAAAAGAACTACCCTATCGAAGTCAGCACTACTGGCAACACAGAATTCTCTTTCCTCATCGAAGGTGAAGCCAATATCAGCAGTATGCCAAAAGCCACAATCATCATGGACGGCATACCACAAGGACTGACTCCTCAAACTCTAAAAATCGTCGGCACACACAACATCAAAATCAAGGGCGACGAGAAAGAGTATTTCGACATTAGCGACCAAATCACTATCAACCCGTTCGAGAAGAAAGACTTCTCGTACACACTAAAGAAGCGTCCGCCACGCCTGTACGGCATGGTTATAGCCAACTACACTGGCTGCAACGCTTTCGGCGCGACACTCGCCTTGTGTCGCAACTGGGGCGCATATCTACGATTAGCAACTTCTGACGGACAGTTTGGTGGCATAGATGCGGATGGCTATCCTGAGCCTAATCATGATGGTAATTATTATGGAACTGGTATATTCAAGAAGAAGGACCCATCGTACACAATCTGCACAGCTGGTGTTATGAAACGTTGCCACAAATACTTGTTCGCTTACGTAGGAGCGGGATACGGACAATTCGGACAGAAATACGAAGAAACGAAAGAGTTTGATGGTACCGAGCCCTCCTACAGCCTCGAACGTTATGTATCCGGTGCCAAAGGTGTTGCTGGAGATATAGGTATAATCGTAAAGTATAAAGCCCTGCTGCTACAGGTTGGATACACCTCAATATTGACCGGAAAATTCGGCGACACCAAGTGGCATCACGACCCATACATAGGCTTAGGCATCAGCATCCATAAAAACAAAAAACATAACTAATCATGAAGAAATATCTTTTTATACTATTGGTCTGCTTTGCAGCTATCTCCTGCAACAGCTATGATGACGAAATAGGATATATTGTCACAACAGAGGGCACATGCTTTCAAGACGTAATTTCTGCAAATCACACTTCCTGCAAAATAAAATACGGACAGATCATAAAAGACGTGGCAGGTAACCCAAAGCTCTCAAAGGTGATTTTCAAACTGAGTGGAGACGGCGAAGAAGTGATTGTAGACGCACAAAAAGGTGATGACAATCTCTACTATACTGAGATAGAAATCCCGTATGATAGAAATGTTACGATATCTACTGTAGCAACCATAAACGGGGAAGATGAGATCATATCGGAGCGTGCACTATATTACAACAAATCACATTTTTGTCCTGAGATAGCCGACTCTATATGCACAAATCCCCAAAACTACGATGTAATACGGTATATTGTAGAATGTAAGAACTCCATGTTTGAAAGCAAAATATCAGAAGCAACGGTTACTATTGGCAAAAAGACTTATCCTTTGACTATTACTGACGACAATAAAATCTATTGCGATATAGACTTGTACGATATAGCCGACTGCTCTTGTTATCCTGTATTGACAATCAAAAATGAGGTGGACGAATACAAAATCAACGGAGGTGCTTATATAGAAGTTGAAAAAAATGCTATAACTGGATACGACACATCTGAGGACGGCAAAGAGATAGACGGATGTATATATCTTGCCGGAACTAAATGGGCAAAAGGAGTTATTGTTAGAGGTTCTGATGGAAAGAATTATATGGACATCAACGAAGAAGACGGAATAAATACAGATGCCGATAGCTGGGATTATTATTTAAAGAATAACAATTTAAATGGGTATAAAATTCCGTCTGTAGGTCAGGCAGACAGTCTACTTCATTATTGTTCCATACAACAAGTGGTAGCAAAGAATGGATCCAATAGTTATCGAAGTGTAGTATATCCTGCAAAGAAAAATGAAAGGATAAAAAGTAAATTCAATCATATCAAATCGACACCAATTGCTGACATTAGAAAGAATGGAGTGTTAATAAAGCCATCTCAATGTTACACTTCTGGACATTTAGATAGTGATGGTCGCTATGATCCAGACCACTATTACTATTATTACTATTATCCACAAAAGAAAGATATTTTTGACTATCGTTGTTCATTATTTGCTTGGCGAAATTGTCTACTATTGCCTATTAAAGATTAAGATTGTTACATTCTAACAAACAACAATAAATACTGTCCACCAGACACCTAAAATGATTGGTAGCGCAAGCAGAACCATGGAATAGTTCTGCTTACGCTACCTTTTTTAATATGCAAACATCATCCGCATCGACCGACGCAGACATACGCATCGACCGACGCAGACGTGCGCATCGGTCGACGCGGATGACAAAAGAGCTGAAACTGCAAGAAAAAAATATTCGCTACAATATGTAATAAACACCGAACGGCTGCGTTTACTAAATATAAAAACATCTCTAAAACATATAAAATAGCTTTGCCTATGAAGTATTTTACTCAAGAAGAACTACAGCCTTCGGAAAAGACGTTGAGCTTCATCCGACAGATTGCCTACTCCTACAGACTGGCGCAGGCGAACAACCGCAAAAAACCGTATTGCGTTAGTTAAAGAAAACAACACCCTCGGCAACTTGCCGACTCGTTAGCTCGCGCAAGTTGAGAGCTTACAAAATCGAAAACAAAAGAAAGTAAACAAAAAAAGAAATGGAAACTCTTATATCACCTTCGCTTCTCTCAGCGAACTTCATCGACTTGCGTTCGGACATCGACATGATAAACCGCAGCGAGGCTGACTGGCTGCACCTGGACATCATGGACGGCGTGTTCGTACCTAACATCTCGTTCGGCTTCCCCGTCATCCAGGCGGTGGCCAAGGAGTGCAAGAAGCCGCTCGACGTTCACCTTATGATCGTGCATCCGGAACACTACATCAAGGAGGTGGCAGCAACGGGCGCCATGATGATGAACGTGCACTACGAGGCGTGCACACACCTGCACCGCACCATCCAGGAGATTCACGCTGCGGGCATGAAGGCTGGTGTGACGCTCAACCCGCACACTCCGGTGAGCGTGCTCGAGGACATCATCTGCGACGTGGACATGGTGCTGCTGATGAGCGTGAACCCGGGCTTCGGCGGACAGAAGTTCATACCGCACTCGGTGGAGAAGACGAAGCGCCTGCGCCGCCTCATCGACGAGTCGGGCAGCAAGGCTCTCATACAGATTGATGGTGGCGTAGACGACAAGTCGGCTCCGCTGCTCGTAGAGGCTGGTGCCGATGTGCTCGTGAGCGGCAGCTACGTGTTCAAGGCTGCAGACCCGATTGCTACAATCCACGGACTGAAGCACTGTAAGTAACCCATAGGGGGTGCAGTTGTCTCCGCTCGGCTTTGCCGCTTGCCAGAGCAAGAACTGCACCGACAGAGTTGCGTGTGTTATTAATAGGTTGGTGCACTTGAGACAAGTGCACCCCCTGAAATTACGCTAATTGGAGCGAGATGCCGTTGCTCTTCGCCATGCGGCGCATGTTTAGCAGGGCATAGCGCATACGGCCGAGGGCGGTGTTGATGCTCACGCTCGTGGTGTCGGCAATCTCCTTGAAAGAGAGTTGCTGATAATAGCGCATGTACACCACCTCACGCTGGATGGGCGGCAGCATATCGAGAAGTCGGCGCACGTCGTTCATCACTTGACGGTTGACGTATGCGCTCTCGATGTTGCCCTCAACGAGCTCGTCGCCTCCGATGTTGGAGAGGTCGTTGTCCTTTCCGGCTTTCACGATACAACGCGACGCTTGGTCGCGATACCAGTCCATGATGGCGTTGTGGGCGATACGCATCACCCACGCGCTGAACTTGCCACTGACAACATAACGACCCTCCTGAAGACGTGTGATAACCTTTATGAAGGTCTCCTGGAAGATATCATCAGCGGTTTCGCGGTCGTGAACCACGAAAAGAATGTATGAGAAGAGGTTCTGCTGATTGCGCGAAAGCAACAGATCGAAAGCCTTGTTATTCCCATCGACATATGATAAGGCCAACTCTTCGTCGGTCATATCCTTTAAATTCTTCATTTTCTTAATCGGTTTTTGTTAAGTAAATGTACTTCGATAGGCAATAAACAGGGGTTTAATGAATTAAAAAATATAGTTGCTTTGCATTAACGCATTGGCAAAGTTAAACTATTTTAATGAAATCCCCAAAGAAAAGCTAAAGTTTTTTGAATTGTAGAACTTTTTTCACCTCATTGTAATTGCTTTTCTCATATATAATATATAACTTTGCATTGTCAATAATAACGTAATCGAACATTATCAAATAACATCTATAAACTTAAAATTAAACACTATGATTAAAACTTTACGCTACACATTCATGGCTGTCATAGCACTTATATGTGGCTCAATGTCAGCACAGGAAGTACAACCCGAAGTGACACTTGATTTCACATCAAACGACACTTGGAAAATACCTGTAAAAGATGCGATGGGCACAACAGAGCAGACTTTTACAGATGGTACTTACTCTATTAAACTGGCTGCACCTGACGGCTACTACTACAACACCAAGGACAAATACCTTATGCTTGGCAAGAAGGGCGCAACATTGACTCTTCCGGCTTTCACATTCCCAGTTTCAAAGATTGAGGTTGTTGGTACAAAAAATGCTTCTGGAAAGGTTGAGCAGAACATCTTCGTTGGTGAGAGCGAGGTTAGCACAAAGACTGTAGGTGCTAATAAAACAAACACTTACGAAATTGGCGCAGAAAACCAGGCTATCGGCACCGAATACGTATTCAAGGTGCTCTCTGCTCAAAACACTCAGATTACAAAGATCAATATCTACAAGGCAGAAGGCAAACAGAAGAAGTCTGCAGGCTTGAAGTTCTCTGAGACAACCGTCGACTACGAGCTCGGCACAACATTCACTGCTCCTACATTCACAAAGGCAACAACAGCTGCTGTGAAGTTCGTTTCTGACAACGAGGAGGTAGCTACCGTAAACGCTGAGGGCGTTATCGCAGCAACTGGCAAGGAGGGCAAGGCTGTCATCACAGCTACCTCTGAGGAGAACGATGAGTTCAACGCAGGCAATGCTACTTGCACTGTTTATGCTTACCGCATGAACGTGTACAAGAAGGCTACCGCAGTAGAGGCTGGCAAGCAGTATCTCATCGTGGCTCAGCGCGACAAGAAGACATACTACGCTGCTCCTGTTAAGTACAACGCAGAGAAGCCTTACGGCTACATGAACTCTTTCTCAGTTGACGGCATCGTTGACGAGCTCAAGATCAAGTCGTCTTACAACGACGCATTCACATTCGAGGGCGTTGCAGGTGGCTACGCTATCAAGGACGCTAACGGCTACTACCTCTACATGGACGGCACACACGCTTCATTCCAGCTCGGCAACGAAGCTAAGGCTTGGACTGTAGAGCCTGCAGAGAACGGCACATTCACCATCACAAACAACGGTCAGTTCATACAGTACGGCAACGGTACATTCACCACATTCGGTGCATGGACAGAGGCTCAGAAGAACGCTGTTAAGCCGATGCTTTTCGTATTCGACGAGGCAGCTGGCATCAACGGCGTTCAGACAACTGTTAAACCGCAGAGCAACGTACGCTACAACATCGCCGGTCAGCGTGTAGGTGCCGACTACAAGGGCATCGTTATCGTGAACGGCAAGAAGTATCTGCAGAAGTAAAACAGCTAAAAAAACGCCTATGCCGCTAAACAGAACGGCATAGGCTGGTAGATATACAAAAAGGCTGGTAGATAGGCTGGAAGATTTAGGTTTCCGGCGACTTATCTACCAGCCTTTATTGTGCTTATAATGTGCGAGTTATGTAAGATGCTGGTAGATATGGCAGATTTTTTCAACTACACACTTATTACATAACATAAATCCGGCAAAACGAAATGTGCTCGATTTGAAAAACGAAACGTATAAAATTCGGGAAAAACGAAACGTTCTAAAAGTTTCGCGCACACGACACTCAAAAGCAACAAAAAGCAGTCCAAATCGGGCTGCTTTTACTGTTTTTGAACGGCAAACAAACGGCGTTCAAATGATGTTCAAATCATGCTGCATTCGACTTCACAAGCATCATATCTTTGTAACCAGCATCATAGTTCACATGTGCGTTGAACTCAAACCGCTTGCAACCTTCAAACGGGTTGCCGAGCGTTTTGTTCTTTCCAAGCCATTCGCAAAGCTCAATGATAGATGACTTGTCTGAAGTGAAATAAACAAATGGCTTTCCTTTGAGCACGTTCAACACATCGAGATAATCAGACAAACGCCAGTACATTTTATATGTTCCGACATCAGTCGATAGATAAGGAGGGTCAACAATAAACGCCACATTCGGCGTGTCTTTATACTTTTCGTATAGTTCACGATAGTCGCACGACTCAATCGTCAGCCCCTCCAAATAGTCCTCGCTCGTCGGGTAGTCATTCTTGCGGATATTGTTGTACAGTGTCTGTTTCTCCATGTCCTCGATGCTCAGTTCGTACTTCATCGAGAACATCACGGATGCCGAGATGGTTATAAAATCAATGTAACCCTCCGTCTGTTCCTCATGCCGCAAACGCTCAAATACCTTAGTGCGCATCTCGCCTGTTATCTGTTTGTGTTTGGGAAGGTCGCCAACTATCTCACGAAGGTCAGCGAGCAGGGTGTTTGTCTGCGGTATGTGCGCCAGTCGCTCACGATAGTTGTCGAAGTCGTTATACACCACCGTCGCGTCCGGACGCAAACATTTTGTTATGTGTGACAACAGCCCGCTGCCGCCGAACAAGTCCACGAAAACCGTCTTGTCGTTGAATTGTGGCAATACCTTGATATACTCCTTTGCAAACATGCGCTTCTGCCCGACAAATGGCAGAGGTGCGGCCATGTGCATTTTTCTGTTCATACGTTCAACTCAAATTTTATATTATCCTCGCCAGCAAGCAGTCGCTCGGTGGCTTCAATGTTGTTTTCGTAGATGTGTACGTTTGCGAGGTTCAGCGTGATAGACTTCAGCGGCAAATCTATCTGCCGAGTCATCAAATAAAGATGATAGATGTCGGAAGGCAGTCCGAGACTCGCATCCGAGCTGCGCTGGTATGCCGACACCACCAGCGTGCCGTTCTCTATCTGGAACTGCACAAGGCTCAGGCATGGTGCCTGGTTGCTCTCCGCGTCCGTGGCACCGAGAAACAGCACATAGTTCTTGCTGTTGCGTTTTTCCTTGTTTATACGCTTGATGAGTGGCGGTAACTTCTCCATATAGGTCGGGTAACTGTTCACCAATGTCTGGCCGCAGTAGTCCCACCATGCGATGCCAGCCTCGCGGTATCGCTCCACGTTGCGCTCTCCCTGCATAAACAATTTCAGTTCTTCCTTCAGTTTCTTTCTGGCTATGCCGTGGCTCTCAAATATGTCGAGCAGGTCAGCCGGGGTGAGCGTCAACTGCTCATTGAGCAAGTATCTTATTCTTCCCTTTTTGTTCTGTTGGGTTTTGCCATCAGCAAGCACCTTCCCCAATAAAGTGTAGTATTTGTTCATCGTGTTTCTGTTTTGATACGGCAAAGTTACCACGCTTCCGCATCAATGAGAAACACCACGGGCAAATCACGCTGCAAGCCTTTTGCAGTGCCTTTTCAAAAGCCTTGCGTTTTACCCCCCCCGACCATCTGGGACTTGCATTCACTTCCATACCGCTTGATGAGCGTGTACACCTTGCGCTCGCTCACATGATAACGGTCGGCAAGCGTCGCCACGATATACGACACCTTATCACCACCACCGAGCATCACCCGGTAGTCATTGTATAAATCTATGTACTCCACATCCTCGATGCGGATTCCTGCCTGTTGTAGCCTTTTTAACGGCTCGCGGTTAAAATTCAGTATCTCAAAAACTTTCATTTTCAGCAATTTTATGTACCTTTGTATCGCCAATCACTTTATTACAACAAAAAACGCGAACTCGCGACGAGGGTATATGCCCCCGGTCGTGCGAGTTCGCATTGTTGTTTATAAAGTGATTGGCGTTACTTTTATCAACAGGCCGGGGGCTTTTTTACTTCCTCCCCCGAGGGAAAGTTTCTCACACTTTGTACTTGCCCAAATCAATGGCATCTTTCTTCCTCCATCCGTCGGTCAGCACATTCTGGATATACTTCACGGCTTTAGTGTAGAAGTCAGCCAAATCATCAAGCGTATCAAACGTGCGGTACACCGGTTCATCGTCCGTGCCGAACTTGAACGTTACGGGCAGTGTCTTTCCGTCCGTCTGTACGGCCAAATCGTATGCAGCCTTATAGTTGTACTGGTTCTCCTGCGAAAGCCACACTGGGGCGTTCTCGTAGCTGAAACCGGATAGTATGGCTACATCCGTCTGTTCGTTATACCATGTCCTTACAAGAGAGGTTATCTCCTCGTCAGTCGGCTTGTGCGTCAGTTCCGCCTCCATATAGTCGACAGAGCCGTCATCACGCTCCTGCACGTCCCAACGGACGCGCCATTTGTTCTTTACGGGGTTCACGCATTCCAGCAGTTTCACCTCCGCGCTTCCTTGTGCTCTCTTCATTTAACTAAAAACGTATTTGGTTCGACCTTTGCCGAACACCTCCGTCTTGATTGTTGTCTCAAAGGGGAAGCCGTCCGGCACTTCTCTAATCTGGGCGAGTATGTTCTTCATCTCCTCGCTGTTGGTGAAGAATTTCCGTGCCTCGCCATTCACCTCGATGGACACGATGCAGCGGTCCTCGCCCTGCTCCGTCTTTATGCCCGTCTCGAAGTCTTTCACCACGATGGGAATGTTCACCAACTCACGGATGCTCACGACAGTACCCGCGAAGCGCTTCTTGCCGTCCTCTGGCTTGTAAGCCACATTTAAGTCCTTAAAACTTTTCATTTCTTTGCCTGTTAATTTATTAAACAAATTGTTGCAGTCGGCGTGCTTGGCCATCCCGTAGAATGACGCTATCAGCTCCCGCCTCCTTCTTCTCGATTTCACCTCGTGCATCTTCCTCGCGAACTTCTGCTTGATACGCTTACGCAGCATTACGCTGTTCGGCCGTATCACATAGCCTAAGAAGTCTATGCCCTCCGATGTCGGGAACACCCGCTCGTTTGGCTTCACCTCCAGGTCTATCTGCCGAAGTTGCTCGTGTACGATGTCACGAATCATCCACAGTTCCGCTTTCGTTCTACCGAGCACCACGCCGTCATCACAGTATCTGTAGAAATAACGCACGCCGTACCTGTCCTTCAGATAATGGTCTAAGAAAACAGACAATAACAGATTGCCCGACCCCTGTGAGCTGCGCAGTCCGAAGCTGATACCCTCGGGCAGCAAGTGCAGGAAGTGCTCCAGCAATACCAGCAACACCTCGTCCTTGAATACCCTGCGGTAGCACCACATCACGAACTCCGGCTTCACGTTGTCATAGAAACGCCTCACGTCAAACTTGTAGCAGTATGCCGTTCCTTCCGGGTCTGCCTCCATGTCTCGCTGCACGCATTTCATCAGGTCGTGTGTGCCGCGTCCCTTGATGCTTGCGCCCGTAGTCCGTATAAAGCGTTTGCGCAGATGCGCGTCCACCACATTCATCACGGCATACACTGCGATACGGTCATACATCGACAATATCTGCAGATGCCGTTCCTTGCCGTACTCACAGATGATGCGCTCATGGTAGCCGCCGAGTCTGAACGAGCCGTCCTTCAGTTTTGCCGTCAGTTCCGCTATCACCTCATCACGGTGTTCCAGCAGATAACGGCCTTGTCTGCACGTCTTTCGCTTCTTGCCTCTCAGCACAGCGTCAAACGCCTCCGACATGTTGCCGTAGTCCGTCACCTCCTCCATGATGTAGCCTTCTCTGTGCATAGGGTCCTCTGTTTTTTTTGTTTGCGGAAGATTAGGGCCTTCCTTTCCCCGGGCCAAACTTCTTCGAACCGTCACCGGCCTACCAAACTCTATTGCCCGACACTTGATGTTTCAGCTTTCCACCCGTCCTGGACGCTGTTGCTGTGGCTCGTTTCCCTCGGCACCACATCGAGGAGCGCGTCCCCATCGTTGTACGCCGATATATTTTGATTTCCAGACGCGAGCCGATATTCGCACTCGAGTGCGAAGCATCGTAATACGCATTCGCATACGACACACCGCCACTCGAGTACGCATAGTAGTACCCGCGATAGACCACACGGCCTAATGGGAAACTCTACCAATATGCAAAGGTACTCATATTATAACTAAGTCAAGCGATATTCCGCTATTTCAACATATTCGAAGCAACATTTGCACAAACAAAACAGCACCGACTGTCGCCACCTCCGAAAATTCTTAATTTTTTCGACCGGCTTACGCCGGTGCTGTCACATTCTCGTCTTGTCGCTTCGCTCCCGCTTTGGCGCGCTGCGCTTGCCGCCCGTACGAGCTTACCGCGGAAGGCCAGACGCGAGCCGATATACGCACTCGAGTGCGAAGCATCGTAATACGCACTCGCATACGACACACCGCCACTCGAGTACGCATAGTAGTACCCGCGATAGACCACACGGCCTGTCGACGTGCTCACCTCATAGCGGTCGGTATAGTATGTCGTCGACGAACCGTTCACAGTTCCCGTCGGTACCATATCCATCCATTTTCCGTGCGCCACGCCCGTTATCCATAGTCCCTGCGTTGCGCCCTTCACCATCCTCGTCGTACCATCGGGCATCCAGATACGCCACTTTCCCTGGTTGCCCGAGTCATTCGGCAAGTCCACGCGGTCCATCATGTCCCACTTGTTGCCGTAGATGTCCTCATATCCCAGGCAGCAAGTGTTCACAACCTGCACCACCGTTTGCACTCCGTATTCACCTTCCGCCTTGTACCATGCGTATTGGCGCACCGAGCCGTCCACCACCGAGTTCGTCACATCCGCCTTTATCGCCTTCGCCGCCTCATAGCCTATCGTGTCCTCCATGCCATGACTCATCGTACCGCCCGTCTTGCGGTTGTAGTCGTGCGAGCCTGCACCGCACTCCGCCTGCATGTCCCTGCGTCCATATTTCGCATACGCAAGGTTGGCTATCCACGAGTGCATCATCGCGTCTATCTGCTGCATGCCCCTACGCTGCGAGTAGTAGTGGAAGTCTGTCCATGCCAAGCCGCCCGTCGTCGAGCCGTCCGTCACGCACGCCCTCAGCTTTTCGCCCACTACCGAGCTGCCCACCACGGCGCACAAATAAGCATCCTCATGTACCCATTCCGGCTCCATGTCCTCTATCTTGTCGCTGTTCGACAGCACCACCATATCAAACTCCGCCGTGTTCAATACCGTGAAGTATAGGTCCGTTGCGCCCTCCGGCACATCGCATATCAAATACATTCCACTCTCAAACTTGCAGTTTATCGTCGGCACAACCACGTTCTTCACCACCGTGCCGTTAGCATCAACGAATGCAGAGCCTACAAGGTTCGTTCCTCTCACCGTTGGGAATCGCACCTTCTTCCAGCCGTTGACTGTCACCCTACACACTGCATAGCTCGTGTCCGCCGTATAGGAGTCCCGTATAGTGTCCTTGCCGCTCATCACCTTCTGCCCCTTGCGGTAGCCGCCGCCAGCCTGTATCGCCTCCAGTTTCACTATGGTCACTTCCGGCACTTTCGGCATCTCCTTCTGACTGCTGAAGCAGCTATAGTGCTTGCCGTTCAGGTAATCGTTCACGCCCTTTGTCCACCTTGCAGGCTCCAGCATCATAATGTCGCCCTCCGTGCTGTCAAGCTTCGCTTCGCTGCCGTCGGCATACTTATAGCTGTCCGCATCATTCAGTGGGTAGTACGTCACCTCGCCGTCCGTGTTGTTCATCACCGTGTCCACACCAGCTATCTTCACCGCTGTTGTCGTCGCCATCTTTGTTACCTTCGCCAGCACTCTGTGCCGCAGCTTTAGTATCGCTTCGATGTGGCCGCTCGGCTTGTATGGCGTGCCGTACTTGTAGCCCGTCCCGTTGTCAAGGTTGCTCACGTTTGCATCGTCGCTCACCGTATCGTCAAACTCTATCATCGTGTACTCCGGCTGCACCAACCTCAACTCGTCACCGATCCATGCAGTCAGCCTCTCATAGGTAGCCTCGTTCATGCTTCGCGTCAGTCGGTATTCGCCTTTCAGCACGGCATGGTCCACCACCGTTCCGTCGTCATCCACACCCTGCATCCCGGTTTCCATCATCGCCACCAGGTCAGTCCCGTCACCGTCCATGTCAATATCAGCCACACGCAGCGTCCTCACGTTCGGGCATTGCGCATAGATGCTCTTCCATTCCAGTCCCGGACAACTGTCAAAGATGAAAGTCGCCACGTTCTCGCAGTTCTCCATCTCCAGTCCTTCCGCCGTCAGCTTTGGCAGATATTCCAGTCTCAGCGTTGTCAGCGTCCCCGGCAGCCGCAGCTCCTTCAGCGGAGCGCCCTTTGCCACCGTCACGCTCTTCACCGTCGTGCCTCTCGCGTCCAGCTTCTCCAACAGCGTCTGGCTTCCGAAGTCCAGTACCGTCGAGTCCTGACGATTACTCCTCGCGTTCGTCTGTCCCTTCAGGTTCACCTCTCTCAACTGACCGCAGCCGCCCGTCACGAGCCACCACGTCGTTACCGATGCCTCCGAACCGTCCGCCACGCTCAAGTCCAGTTTCCTCAGCGCTGCGCAGTTGTTCAGTTCCAATCCGTTCAGCAGGTGGCTTGCCGCGCCCCTCATGTCCAGTTCCATAATTCTCGAAGCGCCGAACAGCAGCATCGGGTCGTTCAGTGCACGCTTGCCCGTCACGCTTAGCGTTCCCTGCTCGCCGCGCAGCAGTCGTCCCGTCTCGCCCTCCATATAGTCCTTGCCGCTCAGTCCGTAAGCAAAGTAGTATTCGTCACTCGCCGTTATTTTTATAACGTCGGCCTTGTCGCTCGTCTCTCTCGCCAGATAAAATCCGGCTGAGTCCGCGCGGTAGCTACTCACGCCGAACTTCGCGTCAAGCAGCGCGAAGCGGTTCGTGATGAAGTGCTTCAACTGCATCCTTCGGGTGCCACTTAGGGCATACATGTAGTAGAACTTGTTGCCGTCTGTGGTCACGCCGTTTTCCGTCACTCTCACGCCCTTTGTCTCTGGTGTGATATACTTCATCTCACCGCTCTTGTTGTATTCCCTCTGCGACCAGTTTGCCTCTATCTCCTCCAGTGTCTTCAGCACCTTTGGATTCGACAGCGCCTTTCTCAGTTCCTCGGCAGCGGCTTTTAGCTCGTCCTCCATATTCGCCAGCACCAGACACCACAGCCATGAGTCGTGACCTTCGAATACCCATTTCTTCTTCTCCGTGTCCCATGAGTCCCTTGCCACATTGTAGAGGTAAGCAAGCAGCGAGTCGTTGCGCTTGCCCAACATCGTGTCGCCGTCATAGTATGTCACCCACCATATCAAGCCGTTCCACGTTCTCCATATCGTGTTCTTCACACGTTGGTCCGCCATGGCAAAATACTCTGTCAATAGATACCAGTACAGCAGGTTCTTCTTTGAGAAGTGACTGTCTATCTCTGTTTTGAACTTTTCCGATTTCCATGTCGCCAGGTCTGTGCAGGTCATATCCGCACCTGTAGGCACGCACGCCTTCACCCATGCCAGCATCGTCCTTACAGCGGTTTTCTGGTATTCCGTGGCGTTCGTTTCCCCACCTGCCTCGTCCGCACCGCTCCACAAAGTGTCCTTCGGGTAGTTGAACTCATAGCTCGTGGCAAACTCCGCGTCAAGCTGCGCGTCTGCGTCAGCATCTGTCTGGAAGTTGCACAGTTTTTTACCGTTGTCAAGAAACTCCAGCGCAATGTGCTTTGCCTTGTCCGTCATGCCCGTCACCTCATACCAGTCGCTCTTGTCGTTGTTCATCTGGTACTGTCCGTAGAATGTCGGATGTGCCTCGTCTGCCCTCGTGCATGCGAATATGTCGCACGGATAGCCGTATATCGCGGTTCTCACCGTCGGATCGCTCTCCTGCGGTGGTGTCGGGCAGAGCTCTCTCAGCACGTCGTTGAAGAGGTTGGCCATGCCCGTGTTCGTTTTCATCGACGAGTCCGAGAAGTCCGCCTTTGCGCAATTCACCTTGCACGGGTGCGGGTCTCCCTTGTACAGCGGCAGTTTGTTCACATCCTGCTTCACACCGTTTATCCACATCTCCGGCTTCAAGCCCTCCTTCATGCACTTCATCCAGTAGAAGCGGAAGTTATTTATTGCATATTTCGTTGACGAGGTGCCTTGTATGCGCATCACGATATTCGTGAACCTTATCACGTCGCCCCATGCCGTATATATCGTCAACTCGTCCACATGGAAGTTCTGCTTCTTGTTCTTGCATGCGTTCACGTCGTCAAGACCGTTGCCCGAGTCCTCCGAGCGCACAATCTTTATCACGGCCTTGCCGCGTTTCATCACCGCATCAAGGTCAATCTCGCCTGTCTCTGGATTTATCACGTTGTTGCCTTCGTACAGCTCCGCCATCGTCTCCACAAGCTGTTGGTCCACGATGTGGTTGTCCACTGTTTCATCGTCTGTCAGCGGTCGCGAGTATGCGCGTATGCCGTATATGTAAACGTCAGCGCCGTCCGACATGAATGTCAGTCCCTTCGCCTCTGTCTGCATGAAGTTGTCGTCCTCCTGATAGCACATAGCCGAGCAGCGGTCACCGTTCATATACAGTTCCATCAGTCCGCCGTCAGCCTTCTTGCCCACGGTAAACGCCATCTTTATGCGCTCGCCCTCTGTGTATTTCGATTCCACGCCCACAGGCACTTTCGTCACTATTGGTTTCCCCGTATCCGGATCTATGTTCGCCCCGTCCTCGCGGTCTATCGTCGATCCGCTCTGCAGCGTCGCGCTCTGTGCCGTCACTCTGATGCCTTTCACGTCATTCTCCATGCAGTCCATCACCATGCTGTCCCTGTCCGACACGTTCTTCACCATCAGCTCCACTTCAACCGTGCAGCCACTCGCCTTCACGTCCTTCAGAAATGGGCGGTAGTCCACGGTTGCCCTCGCGCCGTTCTTCAGCACCAGTGCGTTGCCGTCCCAGCCGCTCGTCGCCCAGTCCACGCCATCGAAAGTCGTGCCGTAGCCGTTGTTCTCCCATACTTGGCGCGTCTCCGCGCTCTCCGTGTTGCTCCTGCCGCTCGCCGTCAGCTTCATCTCCAAGCCCTGCGTAGCCTCGCCAATGTCCAGACCGCTCGACTCCACTTCCACGTTGAAGGCTGTAGCCGCCTCGCCGCACGCCAGTCTTACGGCTACTGTGCCCTGCTTCATGTATCGCCCTGAGTAGGTCTGTTTGCTTCTGCCCACGGCATAGGTTCTTTCCGTCACTGTTCCGTCAGCCGTCTGTGTCTCCCTCACCGTCGCCGGCACAGCCTTCGCGTCATACGCAGCAAAACTGAATCGCAGCTCGCCATATTGCCGTGCTGTCAGCGTAGGCTCTATCGGCATGGCACCGAACTTTACTTCGCCCTTCGTGTCGCTGAACATTATCCCCACATACGGCTCGTTCGAGCCTTTCTTCAGCACATCCATCCATATCACGTCCGAGCGCAGGCCGTCCCTCTCTGCTATCATCTGCAGCGAGTGCCGCCCCGGGGTCAGACTTCCTGCAGCTATGCTGAAAGAGTCTCTCGTCGTGCCCGACTTCTGCACCGTCTTCGTCAGCGGTGCCTCGCCGCCGTCCACATACAGCGACACAGTTCTCAGTCCGCTGCCAGTCAGTGTGAACGGTATGCTTATCGTCTCGCCGTCGGCATATCCGCCCCTCTGCAGTCCCGTGCTCACGTCGTAGTCCGAGGATAGCGCCATACCCACCACCGTCACGCTCGCATAAGCTTGCTTCGTCTGCTGTTCGCCATCGTCAGTCATGCAAACCGCCTTCACATACACGTCCACCTTGCCCGCCGTCTTCATGTATTGCGTCAGATCCACATCATAGCTGCCCTTTGCCACGCTTCGTGTCTCCTGCTCCCACAACGTGGTCGTGCCTAACTTCACGCTGATGGTCACGGTCGCCTTCACGCCGTCGCTCTCGTTCTCGGCGTTCACGTGGTTGTAGGTCCATGTCAGCACTGTGCTGCCGCCTTCCTTTATCAGGTCTGCGCTCACCTTTGCCGTCACCAGTATGCGGCTCGTTGTCGAGGTGCCGCCACCGCCGCCTGTCGGTAGTTTCGCGTGTGATATGGCATTGCCCTTCTCGTCATAGGCATACAGGTAGTTGTTGTCGCCGTCCGGCACCACCTCCAGTGTGTGCAGCGTGTGCGCCTCCAGCGCCTTTATTTTCGCCGCCACCACGCGGTTCTCCACTGGGTTTGTGCTCTCGTCGCTTAGGCTCTCGTCCACGTCCGTTTCCTTTATGTCAATGCTCACGTTCCCCTGCTCGTCGGGAGTCTGCGGTGTGCCGTTCACGGTCACGCTCTTTATTGTTCCCGCGCCGCCGAAGTCCTCCCAACTCACTGGTTCCTCCCAACTCTCCGTTGTCGAACCCGTAAACTGCTTGGTCTCCCATTTTCCAGGTTCCGTCTCGTAGCTCACGCAGCGGCCCTTCTTCCGCTCCTTCGCCTCTACTGCCTTTATGGCGGTCGCAAGCGTATAGTATTCGCCGTCCTTCAGGGGCTTCTTCTCCGTCACGTTATAGGTGTTGCCGCCGCTCTTCTCCTCAATGGCAGTACGAAGTTCATCATCGGCTGCGTTTCTCGCCTTCTTCTCTTCTGTTATCGCATTTGTGTTGCCAACTATATCTTCTGCAAGGACGGCTTCAGCCTTAGTGCGTGCTTTGTTCTCCTTGTCTATCAAGCCCGACAACGCAGCCATTGACTTCTTCACTGTATCCGATATATACTCAGCCCATTCCGTCCATGTACCTTTTTCGTTCTCCAAGTGTGCCGAGTTTATGTTATACGAGCGGAAGTATCTGTATATAGCCTTGTCATTATGTACACTGAAGTCCAACTTACCCTCCGTATTCATGCTATAGTGCGTCGTCAGCACTTCCGTCAGTTGGTGTCTCATCGAATCCGAGAAAATCTCCACTACACCCACATTCATTCCATTGTAGACCAACGTCCAGCGCGAGTGTAGCGTGTCCTTCGCCATCCTTACGGCTTCCGCCACGCTGCCAGGCACGGCATCTATCTTTGCCACATCAATGCTGCCCACTATTCCCTCGGCAAGCGCCCGTATTTCCGCATCGGCGCTTTCCCTTGCCGTTGCTTCGGCAGTCATCTTCTTTTGCAGTTCTGCATCCGCAGCTGCGCGTGCGGTGGCTTCCTCTTCTATTTTCGCCTTCAGCTCGTAAATGTTTCCGATGTTGCCCATCTTCAGCCACCCCGGCTTCTGCCAGGCGTATATGTCGCCGTTCTCAGCGCTCGTCTTGTCAGCCTCGTTGTATATGCTCACCAGTTGGCCGTAGCGCAGCACCTTGCCGTTCGTCCCCACGGGTGCCGTGTCGGCGTCCATATTCGCCTTCGTCTGGTACACCTTTCTTATGCCCAGCCCGTCCGCGCTCTGCTCCATCTCGGCTATGTATGCCAGCGTGTCTGCGTGCAGTCCGCCTACCTCCTCGGGGCTTATACTGTCAGTTTCCGTCTTGCCCCTCAGTTCCGAGGCGCGTTTCTGTAGGTTGTATATCGTTTCCATAAGCTGTTTTTATTTTGGTAGGTCGAAAATCATTTTTATCGGTAATGCTGAAGGTCTGTCCACATCATCGAATGGTAAGGACACGTCTGCTCGCACCGTCCTTTCAAACGAACTGAGGCTGTAGTCCTGCACTCCGTTTTCCGTCTGAATATACCCTCTCGTCGACGTGACAAACGCATCTGGCAGAACTCCGTCATAATAGAACAAGGCAATGCTGCCAGTTACTTCTTCGTTGCTTGTGCTTCTTATGTTCACTTTTATACGGTACATTTCTTCCATCTCCTTGTACATCACCGTTCCCGTATAACCATTGCAGAACGTCACCTTCAGCTGTTTGTAGCTCGGCTCTTCCTCTATGCCAATGGACTTTCTCACCAACTTTTTCATCACTGGCAGGTCATATATGCAGTAGCTCTCCGTCGCGCCGCTTTTGTCCGTGCTCAGGTAGCCTTTCGTTTCCACGGCGCATGCCCTTGTCTGTCCGTCCTCAAACACGCGGTTGTCCGTCTCCGTGCGCTTGATGCAGAGGTATATCGGGTCATCCCAGCTTTGCACCACGATGGTTGCGTCGTCCCATGTCACGAACTCACCGTCCACCACGGCTGTCCCTGCATATATCTTTGTTGTGGTCGTGCTCTTTTCCACGTCCACCGACACAAACTCGGTTTTCCAATCTGTCAGCAGGTACGCCTTCACGCCGCCCGTCAGAGCCTCCAGCAGCTGCCTCATACTCGCCGTGTCGTTCTCCTGCAGCGTCTCCAGGTCATCCACATACACGGGCTGCCCGCCCTCGTTGAATTTCAGTCTATTCATAGTCATAAAGTTCTATGCGGTACGTTCGTCCCGCAGGTTTATAATAACTCAGCAGATTCCTTATCTCTCGCAGGTTCCTGCCGCCGTATTTGTCCTCCTCCGTATTCTCCGATGTGCAGAGGAACGTCGGCACCCACACCACAAAGCTGTCCTTGTACGAGCATTCGCCCCTCCTTTTCAGCATCACGCCCCTCTCCGTCCGTCGGTACATGTAGCAGTCCTTCTGCAGCTCGTTGCGCCTGTGCCAGAACACCACATCCTCAGCCTCCGTGCTCTCTATCCATATCTGTCGTTCTTTCAGATAGAATGCCTCGTTCAGCGCCTTTTCTATATACATCACGTTGGCCGTCGTGTTCAGCCGCCTGTCCGCGTTCTTGCGCCGTGCCGTCAGCTGCTCGTATATATACCTCACTGGCAGCGTCAGCACCTTCAGCAGAGCCACCGTCAGTCCGCCTCTCATCACCGGCGGCAGCAGCTGCACCGCCATTTTCACCATGTCAACTTTCCACCACATAGCTCATCGAGTTTTCAAGTCCCTCCACCGTCAGGCTCCCACCTGCCGCCGTATAGTTGTTTCCCTTTATCGTGGTCCACGCCGTCCCCGTCGCCGTCATATACTGGCAGTCGCCCAGCTCCACGTCCTCCACGCCGTCCACCGCCTGTATCGCGTCCGTCAGCCGCGTCTTGTTGAACGTGCCGCCATACACGATGTTCTTCAGATACGCCTTTATCGCCTCGTCCACGGCTCTCACCCCGTCCGATATGCGCCTTCCGTCCGTGCCTATCACCAGCGGGTCCACCCATATCCTGGCTCTCACCGTCAGCCGGTCTGCCCTCTGCGAGCGTATGTTCAGCACCACGCCAGCTATCTTCACCCTGTTCATATACTGTTTGAAAGCCGTTAAAACACCATCTGAAAGCGGTTCCGGCAAACCGCCCTTCTCGCCGCTCGCCAGGATCTCCACACTCGTACCACGGTCTCTCACCGCCACATACTTCACCACCTGCTTCCCCTCGTCCGCCGTGGCATATCCGTATTGCTGTGTCGCCTCGTCCAGCACCAGCGCGTCGCCGTATTGAAAGGCTCTCGCCACCTTGTAGTACCACGGCACGCTCGCCACCACCGCACTTGCCATCCGTGCCTCCACGTCCGCTGCCCACTTTTCAGTCAGCACCTCCACCACATGACAGCATGCGGCCACCACCCACAGAAGCACATTCTCCACGCTCACGTCCGAGAACGTCCCGCCCCACGTCGCGCCAGCCTTCAGCCCGTAGCGCTCCCTTATCGTCGCGTCCGCCATAAAGGCGTCCGTCATCGTTTTCTTTATTTCTGCCGTTGTCCTTGCCATGTTCTTTGTTTCTTGTAGTTACATGTATTCCTTCGTAAACTCTTCACCGAAAATCCGTAGCCTTACGCTGCTCTCGTCCCTTGCCGTCGCCGGGCTCACCTCGTGTGCCTTGCAGTAGCTTTTCATCACACGGTTCTCCTTCACCCCCTCCGGCAGCCGCAACGTCCTGCCGGCCTCCAGTGTGTCCGTAAGGCTCACGCCGTTCTCCATGACCATGTCCAGAGCAGCCTCCCATGTTCCGTGCTCCTGCACCGCTATGTCCGCCAGCGTCTGCCCGTCTTTCACCGTCACCTCCATAGCCTTACATCTTTTTCCTGCCGAATGTGCAAAACCACACTATGCCCCACACGCCGCTCACGAGCACGCCTCCCGTCACCCACAAATACCATGGCACACCAGTTCCCCTCTTTTCGCTTTTCTCAGCCCAGTGGTTCAGCGTGTCACGGTTTGTCTGCACGGCAGCGCCTTTCTCCACATCCTCATGCTGGCTCTCCCTTGCCGTATCATGGCTCTGCTCTCGGTTACGTTCCGTGTTGCGCCAATGCTCACTCTTCACCACGTTGCCCGCCTGGTCTATTGTCAGCACCGTTGAGTCTTTCACCACCGTCGAGTCCTTCACCCTCGTCTCGTAGCGTATCACCACTGAGTCTCTCGTCACTATGGAGTCCCTTACAGCCACCGAGTCTTTCACCACTCGGCTCTCATGGCTCTCGCTCGTTTTTCTTGTGGTGGCGCAGCTCGCCATGAGTGCCACCACCAACAGCCATAAAATGTGTTTCATATTCGTCGTTCCCTTTTTAGATGTCCTTGTATTCCTCCCCGGCGTCAAAGCATGGGCACGCCTTTATCCACTCGTTGCGCGTTATCTTTCCGTCGCCGTTCAGGTCGGGCGAGAAGTCGCGGTGTCCCCGTATCACCGCCTTCGGATATCTGCTTCTGAGCAGTTTCAGCAACGCCCTCAGACTCTTCTTCTGCGCCTCCGTGCGGTTGTCTGTCGCTTTGCCCGTAGCGTCTATGCCCCCTATGTACGCCACGTTTATCAGCTTCGAGTTCCAGCCCTTCACACCGTTGCTCACCCTCTCCTCGTCCAGCATCTGGTGCACCACACCGTCTGCGCTCACAACATAGTGGTAGCCTGGGTTCTTCCATCCCTTGCGCTTGAACTCCATCTCCAGCCCCCTTATCGTAGTCATTTGGCTGCTCGCCGTGCAATGTACGGCTATGTATCGTATATCTCTCATTTCTTCTTCATTTTGTCGAGAGCCGCTTCCACGTCCTCGGGTTTCACATTCAGTTTGCTTGCAATCTCGCCCACAAGAGCCTTCTTCAGCAGTTGCAGGAAGGGCATGTTCGGAAAACATATCAGCATGCTCGCCGCCGTGCTCCATAGCTCCACCAGTATGATGCAGATGCAGATGACGCTCGTCGACAGCCCGTTCCCCACGCCCAGCAGTTTGTCTATCAGTATGAACAGCAGTATCACTGAGCCGTATACCGCCAACTTCGACAGCGAGTCCCTCATCAGCTCGCTCTTCGTAAATCGGCCCTGCTTCACGCTCGATGCAATGCCCCATGCTGCATCCATCACTACTGCAGCCACCGTGAAGCCCACCATCGTCTCATACCCCGCCAGGAAGTTTGCCACAATCAGTCCTACGCACACCACCCAGCCCCATGCCGTCGACAGCACCACCGACAGCTTGTTCATAAAATGTTCCAGTATCATCATTCAGTTTCCTTTCTTTTTTTCTGTTAATAACTCGCCTCTATCTCCACACCCTTCTCCGTGATCCTCACCTTCGCCACAGTCTGCCCGTCCATCTCCAGCTGCTCCTTTATCTCCGTGCGCCAGTATATAGGGTCATTATCCAGCAGCATGTCGCTCAGCCCCACGCCTGCCGACGGACGCTCTTTCAGCTCCCCCTTGTGCAGCGTCAGCAGCAAAGCCTGGTTCTGTCGCAGCGTGTCCCCCACGGCCATCATGCCGTTCCTCACAGCAGGTTCCAGCACGTTGCCGTTGCCGTCATATCGCAGTTCTATTCCTTTCATCCTCTCCTCAGTGCTTTATAGTTTCGTCCTCGTAGTCCCCCTGGGCAAAGCGGTTCGCCGCCTTCATCGGCTTTACGGTTGTAAAGGTGCCGCCCGGATGTGGCACCGTCACCTGGTGCGTGTGGCTGTTGAAGGCGTCCACCAGCTCGTTTATCTTTGCCGTCAGTTCTCCGATGTTTACCAGTCCGCCCAACTGTCCGCCGTTCACCTCTATCGTCTCCACACGGTCTACTTGCACCACTACCAGCTCTGCCATGTCGCCGCTCAGGCTTCCCATAGTCACCGCCGTACCCACTTTCGGTGTCACTAACATGCGTCCCTTGTCCTCCGTTTCCGAAGCCTTCAGCCGCACGCCCGGCACATCCACACCGCCCACCGTCACCGTGCATGTCTGCCCCTCCACGCTTTTCACTATGCCTTGGTACAGCGTCGTCTCCCTTCCGCCGTCGCTGTTCTTCAGCAGCTCGTGCAGCTTTCTGTATTCGTCCATGGTCGTTTCCTCCTTTCTGTTTTAGCTCAACTTGAAACCTAACGTCACCTTCCTCTTGCCGCCGTCCCTGCCGAACTCCGTTGTCACGGCGGCCACAAAGTAGGTGCCGTCTTTATACTCGTAGTCCAGGTCTCTCAGCACCGCGCTGTCGCCCGGGCGGCACATCGGCACCAGCCATCCCGTTATGTTTCCCTCATAACCGTCAAAGCTCCGCCGTTTCACCTCCAGCTCGCCGCGGGCCTTCATCGATGCCTCGTCACTCGTCGGGCACTTGATTTCTATCTTGTCACCGCCTGTCGTGCCAGTCTCGATTTCTTTAACCGTGCCGTCGGGCATAAGCGCCTTCACTACCACAAGCAGCCGTTTGTCCTGCGCACGGTGATAGGTAAGGTTTTCTTCCTCGACATTCAGCGAGAAATCATAGAAACGCTCTTCGCCCACTTTCTCGCCTGGTGGATGTATGTGCAGCACGCCATCCTGCATATAGATGTCGGCACCGCTTTCCTCCTGGACTTTCTTCAGAACATCATAGCCGGTGGCGTTGTTTACCACGAACTTGCTGTATGTCCATGAGTAGGAACACTCGACACTGCAACCGATACCGCAGCCGTCAACGACCTTTGCGAGCAGGTCTTTCAGCGTCACTTTCTGCAGCACCTCGTTCGGAATGTCTTTTCTGAACAGAAACAGGTCGTCCTCACAAATGAGCTTTATATCGCCGCCATCGGTGGATATGCGCTGCAGCCAGCCTTCAAACTCCGTTTCAAGCCCCGTTTCATCATATCCGAACCTTATGCACACCTTGTCGCCGCGTTTCAGCTTGTCCTCTATCTTCAGCGCCGTATTGTATTCCGCTCCGGGCAGTATTATGGTCGCGGTGTCGGCAAGCAGTTCTACACTCTTGTGTATCTCCACCTTGTCGAGCATTCCGAGACGGTAGTCACCGACCGTTATGTCATAAGCCATCGTGTACATATTATATTAGGTGTTTAAGTCCTCACGGCTCAACAGCAACTTATAGATGTCGTCGCTGTATGCCTGGATAGTATAATTTTGGTTCGCTCTGCCGGTTGTGAAGGGTATGTCCCAACTCTCTATTGCCAGTTGGCTGATGCCGAATATCTCCAGCAATGGGCACAACGCCTTCACATGTCCTGCCTCGCAGAAGTTCTTCAGCCTTGTCACATCGGCATCCGGGTAGCTGCCGTCCTCGCTCATCAGCAAGCCTTCTATCCTGACTGTATAGTCGTCTTGCGTCCAGCGTTCCTTGATGCTGCCTTTCACCTTTCCTTTCGACACATGGCGTCGCGTCAGTATATTCTGTCCGTTGACGCTTATCATCGGCTCCACCGGGAACAGCCACTCCTCAGCACCTGCCTCCTCCAGTTGGAAACGCAACGGCATCACCATAGGAACGCCAAGCGCATTTGTACGGACTACATCCTCAAGCTCTTCTTCGGTGAGTTTTGTCACATCGAAGCCGGAGCTGTCGGGTATTGTCTTGCCGCCTTGAATGTAGCCGAGGTTCTTGCCGAAGAAATTGTTCTCGCGGAACAGCCAGTAGGGCGGTACCTTGGTCAGCCCCGCTGCCCTCAGCGCGAGGTTCTGCAGTATGAATTTGTTTGTCGTGCTCATCGGTCTGTACTGGTTGCTATTGACAGGGCGCGATTCATGCACTGGAGCACCACACGCTCCAGCTCTGCCGTGTCGCTCTTGTCGTTCATTGTTACCTGGATATTGTCGAAAAACTTGCCGATGGAGATGTTTATCGATGTGTTGCGTGTGCCACCGGTGGCAAGTGCCTCGGCTGTCTTACGTCCGCCGTTGCCTCCCTTACCGCCTTTACCTCCCTTTCCGTCTGTGGCAGAGCCGAAAGAGAACGAGCTGTCGCTGCCTTTCACTCCCGGTGTGGATATGGCTGCGGACTTCTTCGGCTTGTCTTTCGCGCTCTCGCGTACATAGTTCCGGTCGTACTCGTCTTTCACACCATTCACAAGCTGCTTTGTCGCAGAGAGTGCCTTCTCGGTGCTCGATATGCCCGTAATGTCCTTCACGCCTTGCACGGCACTGTTCCAAGCCCCTTTGAAGTCACCGTCAAAGAGTTTCGCCATGGCATCGCCGATTTTGCCGATGCCACTGAGCAAGGTCTTGAAACGGTCTATCAGGTAGTCCTTGATGATGCCTCCGAGTCCCTTAATCACCGACCACATGGTGAGCAGAAAGGTGCGGAACCCGGCAAATTTGTTCCAGCAATACACGATACCGGCTACCAAAGCAGCCACCGCCGTAATGACGATGCCGATGGGGTTTGCGTTGAGAGCCACGTTCAGCAGCCACTGCACACCCTCCCATGCCTTTGTCACGGCAGAGACTATTTTAATGGCACCGACCATTCCCCACAAGGCTATCGTGTGGAGGTTGAACGCCACCGTGCCGACACCGACAACCACGGCGAGGTAGCCGAGTTCCGTTTTCCACTGCATGATGAAGTTGATAACACCAGCAACAACCGACAGTATTTTTGACAATGCGGTGGCTATCGGCGGCACTATCGCCATGAACACATCCATAAGTCCGCTGACGATTGGTTTCAGTTGCTCGAACATGTCAACGGCCGACTGCCTGATATTGCCCATCAAGGTGGAGAACTTGCCGCTGACGGTCTGGCTCAGCTTGTCGGACATTCCTTCAAAAGCGCCGCCGGCACTGGTCGCATGGTTTATGGCTGCCGCCACAGCGTCAAAGCCTATTTGTCCCTTGCTCATCATGTCTTGCAGCTCCGCATAGCTTTTGCCGGTCATCTTCTGCAGTTCTTTCAATGGGTTAAAACCGGCATTGATGAACTGCATCAAGTCCTGGCCCTGCATCTTTCCTGCGGATGCCACCTGGCCGAACACGAGTGAAAGGCCGCCGAGTTTTTGCTTGTCGCCCATGGCGATGTCGCCGAGTTGTTTCAAGTACGGCACCACTTTCTGTGCGTTAACGCCAAAGCCGAGCATCATCTTGGCATTGTTTTCAAGGTCAAGCGGCTCAAACGGTGTCCGTGCCGCAAACTTGTTGATGTCGTTCAACATCCTTGCGGCCATGGTCTCGTTGCCCACCAGTGTCTTGAATGCTACAGATGTCTGCTCGGCTTGTGCCCCGATGGTGGTCAGTGCGCCAACTCCCGAGGCTATCAGTGTGTACGGGTTCATCAAGAAGTCCATGCCGGGCAAGGATGAGAGCGAGTTCTTGAAATTGGAGAAGGAAAAGGCCTCCCGAAGGCGGGTACCCACGGATGTCGCCTTTCGGGATATGGTGTCAAGCTGCTCGGACGTGCGGCGTGCCACGCTCAACACGTTGCCCTGGTCTGCCTGTAGCTTGATTAGGAATTTAAGTACACTGTCCATTTGCCTTTGCCTCTTCTTTTCTGATGTCTATTAAATACCGGATAGTCCACGCCCATTCCGCATCGGTCAGGGTGTCTGGGTCTAAGTGCATGTAATATCTCAAAAGTGTGTTCAGGTAGAGAATATCACTTGCCCCGGCATCGTCGATTTCAGCCTCCTCTAAAGTTTTTTTATCTCGGCCTCCTTCACCTTCAGCACTTCATCCAGTGTGTTGCAGGCAGCGAAGAAACAGTCATCGTTGGTCTTGATTTCCTCGTCGCCTTCCACCCACAACTGGTTGAGCAGTGCGGTCTGCATCTTTATGGGGTCTTTCTCCACGCTCACATAGCTCAGGTCACGGCGGTTAGGTTTGCGGATGATGCAACTCTTGCCCTGCGTCTCTATCAAGAATATCTCGCCGTGCTTGGCTTTTAATTTCTCTATTTGCTCTTTTGTAAAATTCATTCTTTCTTGTCTTTTGAATGGTTTTCAAATACTGTTCAAACACTCTCTTACACGCTCTTCTTGTCCAAGAAGATAAACGGCAGCGACTTCTCCTGGAACTTGTCGCCCTGCTTCCATTCCGTGTTGTCCTCCGTGAACTCCACGCCCATCAGCAGGTCGGTCGTTATCACGTCGCCCTTGCTCGGATTGCCGTAGGCCACCACGATGTCTATGCTGATGTCCAGTATGTCGCCGCCTCCGGCCGCCCGCAGTGCCTCATACTCGCTCTGCGTCACGGTCAGCTCGCCGTCGTAGGTCTTGTTGCCGCGCTGTATGCTGTGCGGTTTGTTTCCCTTTGCGTGCAGCACTTCCTTCTCTTGCTTCGACGAGTATTTCACGCCCCGTATGCCCGTCACCGGCCTTCCTGCCGCCACCACGTTCACATCGCTCCACTCGTATTCTCTTGAATTGAACATTTTCTACTCCTTTCTTCTTTAGCCGTTTGTCGTCACTTGGAATCCGAGGTTCACATCCACATACCGCGCGTAGCCGTATGGGCGCACCTTCAGCACCACTTTCACCGTGCTCGTCGCCAGCACGTTCTGCGTCGTGTCTATCTCACACACGCAGCCATCGCCGTCGCTTCCCGCACTCAGTTCGCCGTTGGCGGTCATCTTGCGGTTTATGGCAGTTTCCACCGTCTGCTGCCAGCTCTTCACCACGCCCGTGTCCAGCGTGCCGTCCTCGTTCACCTCCAGCTCGTCGAGCAGCATGTCAAGCAGCGTGTCGTAGGCTATGCGGTATGCTTTGTCTATCACTCTTCGGTATGCCAGGTGTGCGTAGTCGCCCGTCGGGTCGCATGCAAGGTTGTCGTCTGCCCAGTAGTAGCCGCTGCGCCCCACATACTTGCGTGCCACGATGTAGCCTTTCTCGTAGAGCTTTCTCACGCTCTCGCCTGCCTCGTCGGTTTTCTTCTCGCCGATGTACATCTCCAGCGGTTTCAGGCTTCCGTCCTTCACCCTGCCTATGTTGCGCTGCACGCTCACGCTTGCCGCGCGTCCCAACAGTGTGCCCATGCACGCTCCGTTGGTTCCAGCCTTGGTGTCACTCACCACGATGCCCACTCTGTCCCACGTTTCCTTTGTCAGGTCGTGCAGGTCGGTGCCATCCGTGTAGTTTCTGCCTTCCAGCAGCGTTACCATCGGCGCGTACAGTTCCGTCGTGGCCCATTCGCCAAGCTGCTGCGCCTTCGCCGCGCCTGTCAGCACATCCTTGTCGATGCCTTCCTGGCTCGTCTCGCTCGACAGCGTGTTCACGTTGACCACGCCCACGCCTCGCAGTGCGCCGTTCTCTTTCTCCACAAGCCAGCGCACACTTCCGGCTGCCGTCTTTGTGTAGTCCAGCAGGGCAGTCATTGTGGTTGTCGGACTCACGCCCATCACCACAAGTTTCACCCCGGCGCCAGCCTCGTCGTAAAACTCCGACAGGTGTTTCCACAGCACCGCGTTGTTCTCCTCCGTCACGCCCAGCGCATCCACGCTGTCCATGCTCGTCACCTCATACGCCGTGTTCAGTGCGAACGTGACCCCCACAGCGGCGGCTCCGCACACTAAGGCGAACAGTCCGTCCGGACTGTCGCCCACCGTGCCGAGTTGCCCCGTCAGGAATTGTATCTTCACTCTCGGTAGTTGCATAAGCTATTCTTTCTTTTCGTGGTTAGTTTACGCTGCCGTGCTCTCCGTGACAAGGTACACACCCTTCTTGTCATAGCGTCTCGGGCTGCCACCCACACGCACCAAGAATGAGTAAATGTCGCCGTAGTACTGCGGATCGTCCTCGTTCGAGAACATCTTCACCTCACCCAGTGCGCGGCTCACGCACTGCTGCTGCCATGCCAGGCCGGCGGCAAGCTCGGTCGCCTCGCCTTCATCTTCCCATTTGATGATGGTCTCGCCGTCCGCCTTCACTCTCAGCACCTGCGAGCGCTGCATGATGCTGAAACCGTAGAGCTGTCCCATCACGCCCTTGCTCACGTTGGCCAGTGCCTGGAACACCGTGAGTTCCTTGTCGGTCAGGTCGTCCAATAAGTCGGCGTACTGCACCGCATCGAGCAGCATGTAGCGGCCCTCTGCCGGCACGTCGTCCACGTTCATCTTCACCATGGCCTCCATCACCACAGCCTTTGTGAACTTCTTGCGGTTGCCGGTCGCGGTTTCCGAGGTGTGCGCCTTGCGTGCCGCTCCGCTTGTGCTCAGTGTGTTCGCGTCCTTTGCCCAGCGGTACAGCAGGTTCTGCGCCGCCACCTTCTGCAGCTGCTGGCGGTCATTGCTCAACACGCTGTTGCGCTTGTCGTAGCTCAGCTCCACGGTGTCGATGTTCGGAATGTAGATAGGGTTCGTGGTCAGCTCGTCCATGTCGTAGGTCAGTTCGTTGTCGGTGCGCTGGTTCACGCTCGCCGGTTTTGACGTGCGGTTTATCACTACGCCCGACGGTGCGCCCGCGTTCGGGATGTGTACGGTCTTGTAGCTCACGAAGGTCGAGTCATCGATGCTCTTCGAGGCAAACGAATTGTCGGGGTAGAAGTTCTCGACAATCGTGTTCAGCCAGATTTGTTTGTTCAATGCCATTTTCTTTTCTCCTTTTTTCTTTCGTTATTACTCCGTTAGTTGTTGTAGTCCACGCCGAAGCGCTCCTTGTACTTCGCCGCGAACAGTGCCGCGTCGGTGCTCTTCAGCACGGCGAGCTGTCCGCATCTGTCCAGCTCGTCCCAGCTCTTGTCGGCAAAGCTGCCGCCCGTCGGGTGCTCGTTGATGTATGCCGTCGCGCGCATCTGCGGCTTCTGGGCCTTCATGCCGTTCAGCAGGGCTTCAGTGTTCGCTCGGTCGCTCTTCATGAGTGCCTTGAAGGTCGCCGCCTGCTCCTTGCCTATCTTGCCGTCGCTCACAGCCTTGTTCACAATGGCCTCCACCTCTGCCGCTTCCGCTGCGTCGGCTTTCTCCTTGTACGCCTTGTTGGCTTTCTCCAAGGCTTCTGCCTTGGTTGCCTGGTTCTCCAGTTGCTGCGCTTTCGCCAGCAGCTCTGCCTCGTTGTTCACGTCCTTGAACGAGGGCATCTTCTTCAGTTCTTCTAATAGTGCCATGTCTTTATTCTGGTTTTGTGGCTGCGCATGCAGCCGGTTGTTGAAATACTGGTACACCTCGCCGGCCGTCTTTGGTTCTGTCTCGGGCTTGTCGCCCATGTCGTACAGCCCGTCGGCAAGTTTCATCCTCACGGCTTCCTCCGCGCTTATCCAGTGGTCTTTCTCGTCAAAGTAGCGTGCCGTCACGTCCTTTGCCTCCATGCCGCACCGCTGCGCTATCATCCGTGCCAGGTCGCCCTGCAGCGTCTCCATCATGCTTGCCGTCTGGCGCAGGACCGAAGCGTTGCCCCATGTGCCGCCGCTCACGGCGTGCAGCATCAGCTTTGCGTAGGGACTCATGTATAGCGGCTTGCCGCACAAGGCTATGATGCCCGCTATGCTCGCCGCCACACCGTCCACATATATTGTTATGTCGGCCTTGGAGGTGCGCAGCGCGTTGTATATCGCTATGCCGCTGAACACGTCGCCGCCGTTCGAGTTGATGCGCACGTCTATCTTGTCGTACTGTGCCTGCAGTGCCATCAGTTCGCTCACCACGCGGCCGCTGTCCACCTTCTGGCCGTCGCCCACGTCGCCGTACAGCAGTATGGCCACTTCGCCGTCACCAGGTATTGTGTTGAAAAACTTCATTTCGCGTTCGATTTTAAAATTCCACTTGCAAAATTCCGCAATTTTTTCACCTCTTGCAAACCGCGTTTTTATGGCGTACGCAGAAAACGTTATCGTCACTTTTCCTAACGTCACCATAAAACCGTGGTTTGAACTTCTACCCGAAAACATAGAACTTTGCACCTGGTTAACAAGCATTTTATTTTCACATTATGACAAAAAACAATATCGATAAGAAGGGCATAGCGCAGTCCCTTTTCCTCAACGGCTCATTCACCCAGGAGGAGATTGCAGCCAAGGTGGGCACCACCCGCCAGACGGTCTCGCGATGGGTGCGCGACGGGGCGTGGGAGGAGCTGAAGGCTTCGCGCACCATCACCACCGAGCAGCTCATCGCGCAGTACAAGCGTCAGCTCGCCGAGATTAACAAGCGTGTCGAGGCACGCGCTCCAGGCAACCGTTTCCCCACCATCGAGGAGGCCGATGCCATCGTCAAGACGGCAGGAGCCATCAAGAAACTCGAGCAGGACATCGGCGTATCCGATTGTGTCTCCGTGGCCATGCGGTTCCTCTCGTGGCTCCGACCGGTCGATGCCGAGGCGGCACGCACGTTCAACGACTATTTCGATGCGTTCATCAAAGACCAGACAGGGAGGGCCCGTAAGTAATGGCTACAGCTAAAGACCGCCAATCGCTTGCCGTTTGGGAGGAGTTTCACAAGAGCCTTCTCCGTGGTGTCGAGGTTGACAACAGCCTCACGCGTCAGGACATAGAGCGTCGCAGGGCGCAGCTCGAGCGTGACCCCGTGGAGTGGATTAAGTTCTTTTTCCCGGCTTACGCCAAGTATGAGTTCGCGCCGTTCCATGTTCGCGCCATACGCCGTGTCATTGCCAACGACGAGTGGTACGAGGTGCTGTCGTGGAGCCGCGAGCTTGCCAAGTCCACCGTCGCCATGTTCGTCATCATGTACCTCACACTTACGCGCCGCAAGCGGTTTGTCGCCCTGGCTTCTGCCACTATCGACTCCGCAAAGCGTCTGCTCCTGCCGTTCAAGATTAACTTTGAGTCAAATCCGCGCATACGCCAGTTCTACGGCGAGCAGGTCACCATCGGGCAGTGGACTGACTCGGAGTTCTCGTGCCGCTGTGGTGCCAAGTTCATTGCGTTGGGCGCAGGTTCCGCGCCGCGTGGCATGCGCAACGAGGCCATACGTCCCGACGTTCTCTATTTCGACGACTACGACACCGACGAGGACTGCCGCAACCCTGTCACGCTCGACAAGAAGTGGGACTGGGCGGAGCACGCGCTTTATCCTACGCGCTCCATTTCCGAGCCTACGCTGGTGCTCTGGTGCGGCAACATCATCGCCAAGGACTGCTGCATCACCCGTGCCGGACATCTCGCCAACTCGTGGGACATCGTGAACATCCGCGACTCTGCCGGACACTCCACATGGCCGCAGAAGAACAAGGAGGAGCAGATTGACCGCATTCTTTCCAAAATATCGGTCAAGGCGCAGCAGGGCGAGTATTTCAACAACCCCGTGGCGGAGGGCAAAATCTTCAAGAATCTGCCGTTCGGCAAGGTGCCGCCGCTCTCCAAGTTTCGCTTCCTCATCGGCTACGGCGACCCGGCTTACTCCGACTCCCGCAAAAAGGCGTCGTCTACAAAGGCACTCGTTCTCGTCGGCAAGCTCAAGGGGGTGTATTATGTCATCAAGGCGTTCCTCGCACGTGAGACAAATGCCAATTTCATATCGTGGTATTTCGCCATGGACGATTATGTAGCCCACAAGGCTAATGTCTATTGGTATATGGAGAACAACAAACTGCAGGACCCGTTCTTCAACCAGGTGTTCCGACCGCTGCTCCGCGACCAGTGCCGCGACCGCCGACGCGAGCTTTACATCAAGGGCGACGACCGTAAAAAGACCGACAAGGCCACGCGCATCGAGGCGAATCTGGAACCCATTGACCGCGAGTGCCGTTGGGTGTTCAACGAGCAGGAGCGCGACAATCCCATGATGCAGGAACTCGTCAACCAGTTCAAACTCTTCGAGCTGACGCTGCCTTACCCTGCCGACGGCCCTGATGCTGTCGAGGGGGCGGTCACCATCACCGACCTCAAGACTGCCGAGATGGAGCCTACCTACACCATCTCATACGCCGAGCTCAACGAGGACAACCCATACCGTATGTAATTCTAAACTTTAAATATCATGTTTTTCTATGGACAACTTTATCAGCTTATCCGATTACGACGCCTCTATTCATCGCGACATCCTCGATGCCTTGCTCCGAAAGGACACACCGGCATACGACCCGCAGATTATAGAGGTGTGCGAGGACCGCGCCGTCGCCGAGATGCGCTCGTATCTCAACAAGACCTACGACTGCGACGCTGTTTTCTCCGCGCGTGGGGCAGAACGCCACGCCCTCATTCTCATGTTCGCCGTAGACATCGCCGTGTTCCACATCTTCTGCCAGCACAACCCCTACAAGATTGCGAAGATACGCCAGGACCGCTACGACCGCGCCGTGGAGTGGCTCAAAGGGGTCATGGCTGGCGACATCACCATCGACGGGGCACCGCTGCTGCCCGACGACACGCTGGCGGACAACTCGCGCTGGCAGATTGCCGCCGACGAGGTGCGCCCCGTCTTTCTCTGATTTCTTAACATCATTATTATGGCCAACAGAAATTTAAAATCACATAGGTCCATGCGTGCCTCTCAAAAACGCATCACTCAGGGCGGTATGCTCACCGCTCCCGGACAGCGGCAGCCGGACATCGTGCTGCAGATGCCCGAGGTGTTCTTCTTCGACATGAAGGCTTATATGGCGTCTGTCAAGGCGGCGCAGGGCATCGACTATTCCAACCGTGTGCGGCTATACGATATGTATGAGTCCGCGCTACTCGACCTCCATCTCTCGGGTGTTCTCGCCAAGCGGCTGCGTGGCGTCACGAAAATTCCAATAGAGTTCCAGCGTAACGGAGAACCCGACGAGGAGATTAACGCGCAGATACGCTCGCCTTGGTTCAAGCAGTTCCGCAAGGACTGTGTGCTCTCCGAGTTTCATGGGTTCTCGCTCATGCAGTTCTGGCGCGACGATGAGGGTTTCATACGCTACGACCTCATCAACCGCAAGCACTACGACCCCATTCACCGCCGCATTCTCAAATATCAGGGCGAGCTTGATGGTATGCCCGTCGAGCAGTTTCCCAACATGCTGTTTGTCGGCAAGGAGCGTGACCTTGGCATTTTTGCGGAGCTGCTGCCCGCCGTGCTCTACAAGCGTGGCGACATGGCCGACTGGGCGCGGTTCTGCAACATCTTCGGCATGCCTATCCGTGAGTACACCTACGATGCCGGCGACGAGCAGGCACGCCGTCGTCTTGTGGTGGAGGCGCGGTCGCAGGGTGCCAATGCTGTCTACATCCACCCCAAGGACTCCGAACTTACGCTCATCGAGGCGGCCAACAAGTCGGGCTCGTCCGAGCTTTACAAGACCTTTGCCGAGTATTGGGACTCAAAGATTTCCATCCGTGTCCTCGGCAACACGCTCACCACCGATGCCAAGGAGACGGGCACACAGGCGCTCGGCGAGGTGCACAAGGAGGAAGAGGACGAGATGAACGCCGACGACCGCGACTTAATCCTTGACATCCTCAATTATGACATGCGCCAGATTTTCTCCGACCTCGGCTTCAATGTCGAGGGTGGCGAGTTCGTCTATGCCAAGAAGGACAAAATCAACCCATCGCAGCAAATCGACATCGTGCAGAAACTATCGTCCATGGGGCTGCCCATCGACGACGACTATCTCTACGAGACGTTCTGCATCGCCAAGCCCGACAACTACGACGAGCTGAAGGCGCAGAAGGAGGCGGAACGTGCCGCCATGCGCGACGCGCTCAATGCTCCGCACGATGATGCGCACGATGATAAAAATGGCAACAAAAAAGACGGCTCAAACACTATTCAAAAATCAATCAAAAACCATTTGAGAGATTTTTTCGGACTCGCCCCGACACCAGGGGCGGCTTCCGACTTCTGATTGACAAACTCTATTATGACGGCTCTTGCGCCTGCTGCTCGGGGCATTTCCACAATGTCGCGCCCTCGTTCACGTTCTCTGCTGATGTGCTGCAACAGTATCTCCGCGCCATATACAACGGCTTTGACACTTCCCGTGCCGTTGAGCCTGCAATGTGGCGTGAGGTGCTGCGCATACTCAATGAGGCTACGGTAGATGGTTTGCTCCAAAGTAGCGTGCCGACACATCGTGACGGTTTCCTCGCTGCCCTCTGCCACTCCAACGAGGTTTTTGCCGCCTTCAAGGTGCATTCCATGTCCGAGCGCATGGCGGCACGCCTCCTCAACCCCGACGGCACGCTCAAATCGTTCCGGCAGTGGGCTGACGATGTGCAGCCCATTTCATCGCATTATGTCGGCGCGTGGCTCCGCACCGAATACGACACGGCTGTCATTCGTGCCCACAACGCCGCCGACTGGCAGCAGTTTGTCCGCGATGCCGATGTCATGCCCAACCTCCGTTGGATGCCCACCACGTCGCCCACGCCCGAGAGCAGCCACCGCGCCTTCTGGGAGCGCAAGCTCACGCTGCCCGTGTCCGACCCGTTTTGGGACGAGCACCATCCTGGCGACCGCTGGAACTGCAAGTGCTCGCTCGAACAGACCGACGACCCTGCCACGCCCGAACTGAAGGCGGAGTTCTCTGGTGAGGCTCCACAGCCGGGACTCACCAACAACCCGGGCAAGGACGGACACACCTTCTCGCAAGACCACCCGTATTTTCCGAAGTCGTGTGGCTCGTGTCCGTTCAACAAGGGGATAAAAAATAAAGTTCAAGCATTTTTCAAAAACGAGAAAAAGCATTGCTTTGAGTGTGCAAAAATCAACGCCGCATTCCCTAATAAAGAGCGAGATGAACGATACAAAGAATATCTGCAGTATAGCAATAATACTTCTTACAAGGATGTTCTTTTCGATGAAACGAGTATGGGGTTAAAAGCCACTCATATTGACCACAATATAGACAAAAAGAAAGGCTGGTATGAGATAACGGCGCAGGACATCGGTTTTAGAAATGGGCATAAGGTCATTTTAGAAAAAGAAGACCATACCATTCTCAATCATAAAAACACAGAAGGTACATGGGACGATATGCTCTTTGAAATAGCAGGGGCTGAAACTGCAACGGCCAATAACATACGGCAAGCCCTCAAGCACTGCGTTTCAAAGCCAGATGCAGAGGTTGCGGTTATATTCTTCCCGAATGATAATTTTGACCGTGAGACTTTTGAAACAGGCTTTGCCAAATTCAATGGACTAAAAGGCACATCGCAGTATCGTCTCTTCAAGTGCATTTATTGCATAGACAAAGAAAAAATAATACTAACAAAAAAGCCAGAGTGAAAACCCTGGCTGGAATGGGGGACGTGTCCCTTGTGGGATTAAACGCTCCCCCCACATCGCAAAGGTAACAATAATAATTTAATAAACAAGCGTTATGAACAAAATATTCAATTTTCTCGCGGTTTCCAACCGCTACAAGCGCCTCATAGGTGGTTTCATCGTCGCCGCACTCGCCGGCTCTTTCTATGCTGCCGTATATGCAGCCATTGTCGCCGCGTCGTGTCTTGAACTCAAAGGCCGCCTCTACGGCAACACATGGGACTGGCTCGACTGGCTCTGTACTCTCATCGGTGGTGTCATTGCCGCCATAGTGTTTTACATTCTCATTTTCTGACCATGGACGCAAAGGAAATTCAAAAGCGCATAGTCCGTGTCAAGGACGACATCGAGCGCGAAGTGCGCGACCGTCTGCCGCGCAAGGTGGGCATCGTTGCCGTCAGCCATTTCAAGCAGAACTTCCGCGATGCAGGGTGGCGCGACGATGGACTACATCCTTGGAAAACGACACGACGGCAGCGTGAGGGCGGACCCGACGCAAAATACATGCCGCTCACTTCCCGGCGCGACCACCTCATGCGCTCCATTCAGTACTCATCGCAGCTGGGGCAGGTCACGGTCTCCAATCCCGTGCCTTATGCCGCCATCCACAACAATGGCGGCACCGTCAACACGCACCCCTCTGTCACCAAGCGTATGCGCCGCTTTGCATGGGCAAAGGTCTATGCTCTTGCTGGTGTCAAGGGTAAGGGCAAACTGCCAAAGCATCTTCCTGCCGCTGCGGCCAAGTGGCGTGCTCTCGCGCTCACAAAGAAGTCCAAGCTCTCCATCACCGCCCATATACCGCAGCGACAGTTCATGGGCGACAGCCGAGAGCTGAAGCAAAAAATAAACGCTATTATCAACGACTCTATAAAACGCATCGAGAATGGAATACTTAATCTCTGAACTCATCCCGCTTATTGCCGAGGCCATGCCCGCGCTCACCCTCGTTGACGAGGACTACGGACAACTCGAAAACATCGACGACTCCGACGACGACCGCCAGATGTACCCCATCACGTTCCCATGTGTCCTCATCGATGCGCCCGAGACAGAATGGTCGTGCCTCGCGTCAGGCATACAGAAGGGTGTCTGCACAGTGCGCATACGCCTCTGCATCGACTGCTACGACGATACCCACTACGGCTCCGACACCACCACGCGCATCGACGAGCGCAATGCCCTCCGCCACGAGCTCCACGTCGTGCTCCAGAACTTCCGCCCTGCCGACGATGGTGCGCTTGTACGAACGGCGTCACGCTTCTACACGTTCAACCATGGTATAAAAGTTTATGAAATGACTTACAAGACAACGGTCTCCGAGTCCGTTGTCACGGAAAAAGTGAAAGCTGACGCGCGTCGCATCTCGCTTTCGGTGCTACGCGAAAGCCGCTGAACCCAACGGCCGGTAGCTCCGCGCCGTCCACCGTCTCGCCCTCGCGTATCATCTTGCGGATTATCTGCATGATGCGACCTTCACTGATGAAAAATTCTTCCGACGAGAGTTTCTGCAACGCGTCGTCAAACCGGAGTCTTTTCACCTCGGTCCAATAGTAGTAGCGCTCAAACAGTTTCCTGTCCCTCGCGCTTATCAGCGTTTTGTCTCGTCCTTTGCTCATAAGTCGCAAAGATAAGCCTTTTCCCTTAAACCGCAAGCAAAAAGCCACCTAAATCGCTCGTATTTAGGTGGCTTTCATCGTTTTGTGCCTTTTTGTGTCCTCCCATTCCGTAGGAAGGCTTAAAAAGGCTCAGCAAGGCTTATGTCCTGTCCTTACAGCCTGCAGAAACTTGGCTCTATCCGCGTCCACACGCCGTTCTCCGGGTTGCGCTTCGAGAAGTAGTAGTTCGTGGCCGTGGTCTGCACCACGTTGGCCTCCTTGAACAGCCGCATGATTTCCGCATACTCCTCGTCAAACTTGTCCTCCAGCTCGTACAGCTTCGAGATGCTCTTGTAGTCCAGGTCGCCCGTCTTGTTGCGCTCCAGCAGCGTCATCGCCATCTGGTACATCGGGTCCTCAACGCCTTTCTCGCTCTCTTCCATGTAACGTTTCAGGTAGTCCACAAGGCGCTCCGCTGCCAGGTCGGCACGCTCGTCAAAGCCTTTCACCTTGTTGAACTTCACCTCCAGCTTGAAGTCGCCGTCCGTTATCGTGTAGCTCTGCTGGCTCTCGTTCTTCACCGCGCCATACTCGCGCATGATTTTCGTGAACGCTGCCGTCTCCTCGTCCAGCCACTTCTTGAAACCGTTCACCTCGGCCTCCACATTCTCCACATGGTTCTTCACCTCGTGCATGAACTCGCCGCGCAACGCCTCGTAGCTCTCGCGCTTTGCCATGCGGTCGTTCTTTTCCTCTGCCTGCAGTTGGGCGTACAGTGCAGCACGCTGCTCCTTGGTCATGCCTTTCAGCAAGTCCACATTCTCGTTCTTTGTTTCCATTGTCTTTCTGTTTTTATGGGTTCATTACTCGTTTTCTTTCTTCTTGCGGTTCATCGCCCGCAGTTTGGTGTTCAGTGCCGCCAATTCTTCGGTATCAAGGAAGCGGAAGGCCTTGCCCGCTATCCGTTTGTCCAGACTGAAGGCATCCACGGCTTTCCAGTCTGCCGTGTTCACGCCCCACAGTTGCATCTGGTGCAGTACGCCGCTACGCGCTTTCTTCAGGGCCTTGCGCAGTTGCTCGCGCCGCTCGTCGTAGCCGATGACGCGCTCCATCTCCTTGCACATCCGCTCATACTCTGTGTCAGTCATCTGCCGCAGGTGCGCTGTCCTGCCGTTGGTGAACTGCCACACAAGCGTTTCTTTGTCCGCACCGGGCAGCAGTTTCAGCAGTTTGTAGAACTTTCCGTAGTTATCGACGTGGTTCATGCTCGGCCTCCTTTTCTTTCCACTTCAGCCATGCCTCGCGTGCTACGGCCAGTGCCGTCGGCACCTCCCAGGTCAGCCCGTCAGCCGGCAGCAGCGGCACGTTGTTGAAGCACACATATACCTCGCCGCTGAACTCTCGCGCCTGTACTATCGTCTCGCTTTCTCTCACCAAGGCGGCTGCCTTCTGCTCCGCCTGTCTTGCTCTGCGTTCCTTGCGCTCCGCGCTCAGCCACGCCTTAATGTTTGTTAGAATTTTCATTCTCGTTGTTGTTTATCGGATTTATAGTCGCTTCATTTTCAAAGTATTCAAGGTCAATGTCTGCAACTTGCGTTGTTTCAAACTTGAAAGACAATTTGCAAGCTGATGCCGGGATTCCTACCTCTTGCATTCTTTCTGCAAATTTATTGCGATACTTTTCTGTAATCTTGCCCTCTATGCCTTTTCTCTTCTTGTCAAGCACAAAGCCATAGCGCAAAATTCTGCGTGAGCCATACACATTCGTAGTTATGGTCAATATTCCAATATGTATCATCCTTTTTTCGTTTTGTTGGGTTTCCACTTGATGGTTACTTCGGCGTCCATCCTGCCGCAGCCCTCGCATACGGGGCATACTTTCCATTCGCTGTCGTTGGGGCTGCATCGGTCTCCTGCAAAGCCTCCGTTGCCGTGACAGTATTCGCAGGTATATCCTCGGCTCTCTATCCGTTCCTCCTTGCTGCCATATACGGGTGGTGTCAGCCATATCATCCGGTGTTTACTGCTCATAGTTCATCACCTCCTCTCTCATGTATTCCACCATCAGGGCTGTGTGCTCTTCTTCCTGCAGTCGGCTTATCACTTCCTCGTATATCATGTACTGGTCGTCGCCACCGTAGCCGCTCACGGCATCCTTGGCCGCTTTCACGATTTGCTCTATCGTCTCGTCCATCATGCTCATCGCTTTTCGTTGTTTGTTCGTTTATACGTTACTTTCTCGTAGGGCTTCCACTGGATAATCCGTGCCGCAAACATCAGGTCGGTGGTCTCCAACACCACACATCCCTTTGTCTTTTGGCTGCGGTGTACCGTCATGTCGCTCTGCCAGTTGCCCTCCAGCCACTCGTCCATCACGCTCTCCGCCTGGCTCTTCTTCAGCAGGATGTATATCGTGTCGCCCTGCCGGTAGTCGTCTAAGTTCTTGCTCATTGTTTTATATCTTTACTCCAATACTCCTCGGCTCGCTCCGCCCAGATGGTGTAGTAGCCTTTGTCTCCGAAATAGCGCCCCTTCGATATGGCGCGGTAGCCTTCCACCCATATCTTCAGTGCCGCGTCATACATCACGCTCACAGCAGTTCTTCCCTTCGGGCGTGTACCTTCGGCTTGGCTGATGATGACGAGCAGCTTGTTGGGATGCCGTGCCTTGAAAGCCAGATAGTCCTCAAAGCTCATGCCCGTGTACTGGTAGGAGTCTATCACCACCGTGTCGGGGCTTTTCCGCTTGGCCAGACGCTTGTCGAGGTCGTTCATGCTCTCGCCGTCCAGCAGCACCATCCGTCGGGCCACGTCCTGCATACCGGCACGGATAAAGGCGTTTTTCATCGTCAGGCTCGAACCTTCCTCCAGGCTGTCGTAGGCCACCTTGCCGAACCGGCAGAGCTCCTTGCACAGCTTCAGCACGAAACTCGTCTTGCCGCTGCCGCTGCGCCCCCACACAAACCACACGCCGTTCTTCTCCGGCTCGCCGAAGGCTTCGCGCCACTCGTCGCTCAGCTTGTAGGTCTGCTTTTTCATGGCGAGCAGCTCGCTCACGCTTATCGCTCTTTTCATGTCCTTCAATCGTTTGTTGAACACTGTTCAAACATCGTTCAACTTTACTTAAACTCCCATCATCTTCACCCGGTGTACGCCTTTCTTCACTCTCCTAAGGTCGAAGTCATACTGCTCAGCGTCCTTCACTACCTCGGCTATCTTCCTTCGGTCGGTCAGCCCATTGGCCACGCAGATGGCGTACACGTCGTTGGGGCTGGTCTGCTCCAGCTCAAAGAACTTGCGGCCTATCCTGGAGTGTATCTCGTTGTAGCCCTTCTTGTCGTACCGCAGCCCCATCTTCATCCTCCGCTTGATGTACGAGGTGGAGAAGAACACGATGCCGCATTTGTCCTCCAGACGGTTGTACAAGTCAATAAAGTAGTGGAATACTCTTTCCGTCAGCTTGTCGGCTTCGTCAAACAGCAGCAGGGGGTTCTCCGTCTGTATCAGTTGCCCGATAATGCTGTCCAGCATGTCCCTTATCGTCATGCCGTCTGTCCGTAGCCCGATTTTCTTGGCAATGTCTCTGATAAAGTCGCTGCGCTTCATGTCCTCCGAGCAGAGTATGTAGTAGGCTCCCGTGTGTTCTCGCTCATACTGTCGGGCGGCCGTGGTCTTGCCGCATCCGGCTTCACCCACTACCCAGGTCACGTTCTTCCACTCCTGCGCGTCCGTCATGGCGTAGGCCATCTCCTTGGCGGCGGTGGTCTCCACCGTCTGCCATTCGCCCGGCGTGGCGGTGCCTACCTGCGAGGCTATCTTCCGCCACATGTCGTCGCTGATGTTCTCCCACTTGCCGCTCAGTATCGTGCTCACCGTGCCGGCGCTCGTGCCGTCTAAGCTGGCGGCTGCCTTGTTCTGGCTCTTGTATTTCAGCACATAGAGGCGCAGGGCCTCGCGTATCTGTTCTTTCTGTTTCTCGTCCATATCGTTATGGTTTTATTGATTACTATAATTTTGATGCTATCTTCTTCTCCATCGGCAGCGGTATATGCAGCTCGTCGTCTTGCCCGTCCTTGCCTTCCATCACGTCCAGCCAGTCGTCCAGGCTCAGCGACTTCGTGTGCCGCCCCAATTGGTACTGCTCGGGCGGCTGCGAGTAGCGCTCCATGCGGTGCTCTATCTGCCGCTGCACGGCTGCCGTCGTGCCTTTCAGTTTCGGACTCTTCAGTCCCTGCTGCTCTGCGTCCGTGCCGTGCTCGGCGGCTATCGTCCGCCCGGCCACCGTCCGCTCTATGCGGTCCTGCAGGTTGGCGTCCTGCTCCTGGCGGATGAACTTGGCGTCCTCCGTCTCCTGCTGGTCTTGCAGGGCGCGGTGTATCACCACATACGGCTCGGCGGTACGCTCAAACCTCAGCGAGCCGTCTGTGCCTTTCGTGTATAGTCTGATGCTCGCGAAGTCGTAGGGGTCGTAGGCCACGACGAAACGCTCGTAGGTGTGCTTCCGCCGCCACTCGTGGTCGGGCACGCCGGGAGTGGTGAACACCTCGTACTGCCGTTTCTGTCCCTTCACCGTCACCTGTAGTCCTTGGTCGGTGAACGTGGCCATGCGCTTTGTAAAGACCCAGAACATGTCCACCATGTCGTGCAGCGTCACCTCCTGTGTCTCCTCGTTCACGCTGTTCCGGTACATGTCTATCCGCCGCTCGCCGGTGGCGGGGTGCAGCCCCTCGTTCCATTCCTTCCGCGCTGCGGCGTAGGCGTCCTTCAGTTCTTCCAGAGTGTACAGGCTGTCCTTGTTGGCTTCGATGAACTCCACGTTCGGGCGGCTCGACGCTTTCTTGGCGGTCACGTTCTGGCCGGTGAACCGCCAGTCCTTATGCAGCACCTGGGCTTGAAAACGCCCGAAAACGCTCTCTATCGTCTTCGACTCGCCGTTGTACGGCTGTGTAGGCCTGTGTACGCGGCATATCTTACCTATAAAACCGTCCGCGTCCAGCTTCTTGTGGCCGCCCTGGTTGTCATACACTATCTCCCAGGGCTTGTGTCCGCTCGTCTGTATCGCCATGCGGTAGGCGTGGTACTGGGCCTCGTAGTCCTCCGTGTCGCTGATGCAGTAGCCTAATAACACCTCGCTCATCGCGTCTATCACCTCATACACCTGCGTGGTTCTCACCTTGCCCTGCTCGTCCCGGTAGTAGAGGTTCAGCTTCGTGCCGTCGCCGTACCACAGCGAGTCTCTCCTTGTCGGCAATGCCGTCTTGTGCTTGCGGCCGTAACGCTGTCGAGCGGCTTGCTCGCCATACACGGCATCGTACCACAGCGGCTCCACCGCCGGGCTGTTCAGCCACTTCTTCATGCCGCTCAGACTCCTTATCGGTTTCCACCCGCGCTCCTCGGCTATCTCGTTGGCTCGCTCGAACAGTTGCGCGTCGGTATATACCGGCACACGGCTGCGCTTCAGCGCCACTATCGCACGCAGGAACTCGCCCGTGATCTTCAGTGCCGACGAGTTGCCTAATTTGCCGCTCACCACGCTCTGGTAGCCGTCCGCCTTCCATGCCTTCAGCCTCGTTTTCAGTCTCGCCAAGGTGCCGGGCAGCGTGTGGCCGTAGCTCTCACGCATACGCTCCGAGCTGTCTAATATCAGGTCCCATGCTCCAGCCATCGGTGCATTCAACGAGCTGCGTATCGCTTGCCTCCTCGCCGCCATCTTCTGCAGCTCACCCAGCACCGAGGCGTTGATGGTGTATTCCTCTATCATCTTCTCCGTCAGGTGCCGCTCCTGCCCGTCCTTGTCCATGTAGGTGTAGGCCTCGTAAAACTCACGCGCCTTCGCGTCTATTCGTATGCTCGCTTTCATCATTGCCTCCCGCATCTTTTCCTCGGGGTCGCCGTACACGGCCACAAAACGCCGTCTGTACTTCTCCGGAATACTGCTCCACACATACAGTGCCTGGCATCCCTCGCCGCCGCCACGACGTGCGCACGCTATGTTGCTGCGCTGCACGTTGCACTTCAGCGTGTTCGCCTTGATTACGGGGTCTGTACCGCCCGTCAGCTCGGCATACGTCACGCACAATATTTTGTTGTAGTACTCCATTTCCGTTTTCTTGTTGCTTGTCTCTTGTGCGGTGGCGTTTCCACGCCCGCCGCCGTTTCTCGCTAAGTGTTCTCCTATGCGGTGGCTTGCCCCATCGCCTCTATGCGCTGCTGCACATATTCTATGTCTGTTATGTGGGCGTCCTCAACGCGCATCTGCTCCTTGCTGTGCTCGTCAAACACCAACAGCAAGCCGCTTTTCTTGTCTGCCTCCCACATCCAGCCGTTCTCGAAGTGCTGCCGCATTATGCCGTCCGCGTCATGCACCACCTCGCTCGCAGGAGCCGTCACCAGCTCATAACCGCCACGCTGCACGGCAAGGCAGCGTATCTTCTTCGCCAGGTCGCTCTGACCCTTTGCCGGGTGAAAGTTCAATGCGTAACTCACCATCTCTTTCGTCACGCCGAAAGCCTTTGCCAAAAACTCACGCTGGCTGCGCGTCACTGTTATTACTCTTTTCATTGTCGTCTCGTTTTTAGTTCGTTATTACTTTCTTTCGTGGAGTGTGGGGAGTCGAACCCCAGGTGGCTATCCAGCGCACGGCAAACCTGCCACTCCTGCGGTCTTTCCCGCCGTCATCCGAGGCCGCCCCTGCCGACTGTCCAGTGCGGCGGCTGACTATCCAGTGCAGCCTTCGGGGCTTCCATGTTATCCTGCAATCTTTCTACCCTCGGCTATTCTATTATGGGTTCAAGAACTTCACCGTTTCGTTCTTCACCATTTCGTTCTTCTCCATCCAGCCTATGTCGTAGGCACGGCCGTCCTGGTAGGTGTTGTATCTGTACCACTTGTCATATATACCAGCGGCGCAGTCGCGCTTGCCTGCTTCATAAAAGCGCCGCGTGTTCTCTATCTTTCTGTCTGCCTCGCTCTGTATCTCGTCCACAAGAGCCGACAGAGTAATATTCTCCTCGTTCATATTCTTTAATTGCTAAAATTTGTAATTCTCGGCCTTTTTCACTATCTTTGGCCGCACGTTTATTCTTAAACACGCTGCAAAGATAAACAAGATTTCTCGACTATGCAAGAAAAACGACAAGAAAAATCGCCCATAAAGCAAAACATCTTGCTCTATCTGGCTCAAAAAGGGGTTTCTCCCTATGAATTTTATAAGGAATCGGGTGTTACCCGCGGTATATTACAGCAAAACAATGGTATAAGCGAAGATAATATTGCAAGATTTCTCGCCTATGCCCCGGATGTTAGTGTCGAATGGTTAATTACCGGCAGAGGAGAGATGCTCTCAACTATGCAAGAAAAAAAACAAGGAATACCAGATTCGGAAGATAAACAGCCTAAAGTTTCATATAACCCAGCCATAGGAAAGCCTTATTATGATGTAGACTTCTTAGGTGGGTTCAATGAGATTGTCAATTCTCAAGTAACTATTCCGACCAACAACATCGTAATACAAGGATTTGAGAAGGCAGACTTCTGGTGTAATGTCACTGGACACTCTATGGAACCCAAAATTAACCATGGTGACATTATTGCCCTCCATAAATGCACCCTGGAGGACATTCAATATGGGGAAATCTACGCTGTCGTACTTGATACATTACGCACCATCAAGATACTCCGTCGGTCGTCAGATCCAAAGAAGCTGCGTTTCGTCCCTATCAATACAACAGACTATGACGAGCAAGAATACCCGGTAGAACGCATCATGAACGTATTTGAGGTTATTGGAAGCATCTCCAAGTTCTTCTAATACGATACGTATACCATTCCAACCCCATCCGAACCCTGTTTGGAGTGGCGCCCCATCTTTTGACACACACACCACACACATCACGCACACGCTCCACACCGCAAAACGTGTCGCGCACGCACATACATAGGTATAATAGGGTAGCAAAGCAGCCAAAACCCCGATAAACAGGGCGTTCCCGACATTCTGCAAAGGTTTATAACATGTCAAAACGTGGGATTATCCCCACCCCCTAAACAGCCGAAAACGACATAAATCACAAAATATTCGGAGTTTTGTCGGGGGCAATCCCTTATTTTCTATGTTAAAAATGAATACCCAAATGCACACCCTCTCTGAACATTTCGTTTTTCCATGCACACCCAAACGCACACCCAACTGCACACCCAAACCCGAAAAACACCCATTTTCGCCCCATTCAGGAGTCCCCAAAACGCAAAAACGGCTTGCGCACTGTTCAAATCAGTATGCAAGCCGTTCAAATGCCGTTATATCAGCGTTTTAGCCGTTCAAAGCGTCTTTATTTCTCGCTTTTGTCCTCCCTGCTGCCTCTTATCAGTTCTCCCTGCCGTATCATCGCCTTTTTGTTGAGTATTACGCCTCCGTCAGCCAGTCCAGCGTGCAGCAGCGAACTTTTCTTTATCCCTACCTCTTCCTCCGTCAAAACCGTGTAAATCGCCGATATTGAGCCGAAGTAGTAGTTCTTCCTTCCGTGCAGCAGATGCACATGTATCACCTTTGTCATATCTGTCCCTTTCTTCTCGTTTTAGTTATCGCCTTTCATATCATTTTTCGTCTGCAAATATACCAAATAATAACTATTTGGAAGAATACGCAAGCATAAAAAGCACTAAACACCCAAAAATAAGAGGCATGACCACAGCCACGCCCTTCACAACTCATCACAAACTCAAATATTCCCCACACAAGCCCTCAAAGCCCCTCCAACGTCCATTTCCACGCCCAGATAATAAAACGTCCACAGAACCAACTAAACACCCACAGAAGCCACTAAACGCGCCCACAAGCCAGCAGAGCCACCTCCAAATCACCCTCCATTATCACCAAAAGCAAACCATCCGCAGCCCCGATGTAATGCAAAGCCCCTCAAACACCATTCAAAACCCTCTCAAATGTAAGGCAAATGTAAAGCCGATGTAACGTTTCGTTTTTCCACTCCGTACCACACACTTTTCACCAACTCTTTGTATATCAACACTTTCACCGATTTCTCCCTCACTCAACATTTACACGTTTCGTTTTATCCCCCTTAAACAGCAATAGAAAACAAAAACTTAATTGGGAAGTGATTGCCTATTAAAAACACTCAACAAATCTCAGAGGTGTACGGCAAGCGTATCGGTAACCGATTGAAAGAGACAACCGAGATTGTCCCTTTCTTGAATGGCTCATACAGAGGCTAAGAAACAATAATTGTTCATAAATGTCAAGCCAATGCTCAATGCGCACCTCACATAAGATGCACAAAGAGCACAGGCTTTTACTTTTCCAACGAGCTATCTCGATACTGAACTGCACCCCAAAAGTTAGACACAAAACTTTTGGGGTGCATTATGTATAGACGCCACAATTATGAAGAACGGCTGAATATAGTCAGTCGCATTCTCTGCGGAGAAACAATTGATTCAATATGTC
>OJKP01000071.1_pt1 | contig 83763 bp, 58 predicted proteins | sample 1596521 | NCBI WGS metagenome assembly OJKP01 (sample SAMEA4350130, study PRJEB24818) | metagenome | biome: human; feature: gut; material: faeces | place: Denmark | collected 2013-09
TGAACAAAATATAAAAACAATAGAATATGGAAGTATATTACACGGGCGTCATCATCGCCGTATCCACCTTTTTAATAATAGGTATCTTTCACCCTATCGTCATGAAGACGGAATATTATACGGGCACTCGCTATTGGTGGGTTTTCCTCGTTGCAGGCATCATCTGCATCGGAGCTGCCTTCCTGGTTGCCAACGTGCTCTTCTCTGCCATACTGGGTGTAGTAGGTGCTTCATGCCTTTGGAGCATCGGTGAACTCTTCGAACAGAGACAACGCTGCGAGAAAGGCTGGTTCCCGAAGAATCCGAAAAGAATAGGAACAGGATATTACAGGGACGAAGAAAAAGTGAAGAACGAAGAGTGAAGAACGAAGAAACAACGTTCGACGGACGAAGTGAAAGTCAATTCAAGTGTAAAGTTTATAGGAAGAAAACGCCAACGAAATGAAAACAGAACTCATACTGGTCGGAAAGACCGTGAACAAGCATTTCATTGCGGGCATCAAGGATTATGCCGAGCGCATCACCCACTACATGCCGTTCAATATAACCACGATTCCTGAGCTCAAGAATACCAAGAGCCTCAGCGAACAGCAGCAGAAGGAACGGGAGGGAGAACTGATTCTGAAGCTTCTGCAGCCTTCTGATACCGTGGTATTGATGGATGAGCATGGACTGGAATTCCGAAGCATAGAGTTTGCGAAGTGGATAGAACGCAAGCAGGCTACGGCTAGAAGGCTTGTGTTTATCATCGGAGGTCCTTACGGTTTCTCGCAGGCAGTATATGACCGCGCCAACGAGAAGATCTCGCTTTCCAAGATGACCTTCTCGCATCAGATGGTACGCCTTATCTTTACCGAGGCACTCTATCGCGCATGTACTATTATAAAAGGTGAGCCTTATCATCACGAGTAAAAGAGGATCACTAATCATAAAGCTCAAAGTTCAAAGTTCAATGTCAAAAGAGAAATATATAGAGATTAAAGGGGCGAGAGCCAACAACCTGAAGAATATCGACGTGAAGATACCGCAGGGCAAGTTTGTTGCCATTACGGGGGTCTCCGGGTCGGGAAAGTCTTCTTTGGCTTTTGATACCTTATATGCAGAAGGTCAGCGACGCTATGTGGAGTCGCTGTCTTCGTATGCCCGCCAGTTTCTGGGCAGAATGAGTAAACCGGAATGCGATTTCATCAAGGGATTGCCACCTGCCATCGCCATCGAACAGAAGGTGATTTCACGCAATCCCCGTTCTACCGTGGGAACGAATACGGAGATTTACGAATATCTCCGACTGCTCTATGCCCGCATCGGCAAGACCTATTCGCCTATCAGCGGACAGGAAGTGAAGCGCCATACCACAGAGGATGTCTTAGCCTGTACCCGTCAGTATTCGAAGGGTACCAAGTATGTCATCCTTGCACCTATCCATGTCATCGAAGGCAGAAGCCTCAGCAAGCAGCTGGAGATGTACATGCAGGAAGGCTATGCCCGCATCATGGAGAAGAATGAGTTTATACGCATCGAAGACTTCCTGGAATCTGCAGATAAGGAACTGCTGGAAGCCAGCGGAGATGACCTCAAGAAAATCATGGAACAACAGGGGAAAGAGATTTATCTCGTCATCGACCGTGCGTCGGTAAGTGATGAGAAGGACGACATCAGCCGTCTCTTCGATTCTGCCGAGACAGCCTTCTATGAAGGAGACGGTGCCTGCCGAATTGTCTTCCTGCCTAGCAATATCAGCTACGATTTCTCTACCCGTTTCGAGGCAGACGGCATCACCTTTGAAGAACCGACAGACAACATGTTTGCCTTCAACTCTCCACTGGGCGCCTGCCCTACCTGCGAGGGATTCGGAAGCGTGATAGGCATCGATGAGAAACTCGTGATTCCCAACACCTCGCTCAGTCTTTACGACGGCTGCGTGGTTTGTTGGCGTGGAGAGAAGATGGGCATGTGGCTCAAAGAGTTTATCCGCCGTGCAGAACCATTCCACTTCCCTATCTTCAAGCCATACTATGAGTTGACCCAGAAGGAGAAAGACTGGCTCTGGCATGGTCTGCCTACAGAGAAAGACCGGGATCCACACGACCGTGTGAGCATCGATGAATTCTTCAGAATGGTGAAGGAGAACCAGTACAAGATACAATACCGTGTGATGCTGAGCCGATTCCGCGGAAAGACCATCTGTCCGGACTGTCACGGAACCCGACTCAAGAAGGAAGCCAACTATGTAAAAATAGGTGGCAAGAGCATTACGGAGCTGGTAGACATGTCGGTTACCAATCTGAGTGCATGGTTCAAGAAGCTGGAGTTGACCGATCACGAGAAAGAGATCAGCAAGCGACTACTCACAGAGATAACCCATCGTCTGCAATTCCTTCTGGATGTGGGACTTGGGTATCTTACACTCAACCGTCTCTCCAACAGTCTTTCTGGCGGTGAGAGCCAGCGCATCAACCTAACCACCAATCTCGGTTCATCGCTTGTAGGCAGTGTCTACATCCTCGATGAGCCAAGTATCGGTCTGCACAGCCGTGATACCGATCGCCTCATCAAGGTTTTGAGAGAACTGCAGGAACTGGGCAATACGGTAGTGGTAGTAGAGCACGATGAAGAAATCATGAGAGCTGCCGACTATCTGATAGATATCGGTCCGGATGCAGGACGCCTTGGCGGAAGAATGGTCTATTCCGGACCTGCATCAGAATATTCCGTAACCGACCAGAAAGAACAGGAAAAGCTTCTGGCGAAATATCCGGAGAGTTATACCATCAAATATCTCACCCATGCCGAGAAGATAGAACGTCCAACCAGTCATCGTGCCTGGAACATGGCGTTGGAAATCAAGGGAGCACGCATGAACAACCTGCGTGGCATCGACGTAAAGATTCCGCTCAACGTGTTCACCGTAGTAACCGGAGTATCCGGTTCTGGAAAGAGTTCACTCATCAAGGGCATCCTCTATCCTGCCATGCGCCGCAAGCTGGATCTGGTAGCCGATGCACCAGGCGAATATACCTCGATAGAAGGCGACCTGAATGCCATCAACCACGTAGAATTCGTAGACCAGAACCCTATCGGCAAGAGTACGCGAAGCAATCCTGCCACCTATCTGAAGGCATACGATGCCATCCGTACGCTCTTTGCCAACCAGCCACTTGCCAAGCAGATGGGTTTCACCGCACAATACTTCTCCTTCAATACCGAGGGAGGACGATGCGAGGAATGTAAGGGAGCGGGCTATGTAACCATCGAAATGCAGTTTATGGCTGACCTTACCCTGACCTGCGAAGCCTGCAAGGGCAAACGGTTCAAGCACGACATCCTGGAAGTGAGATACGGAGGAAAGGACGTGAACGACGTACTCAACATGACCGTAAACGAGGCTATCGAGTTCTTCAGCAACGAGAAGCTGCAGCACAATGAAGAAGACTTTGCAACCTGCCGCATCATCGTGAGCCGCCTGAAGCCATTACAGGAAGTAGGACTCGGCTATATCAAGCTGGGTCAGAACTCCAGTACCCTCTCCGGTGGTGAAAACCAGCGTGTAAAGCTGGCATATTTCATCGGCAAGGAAGAACAGTCGCCAACGCTTTTCATCTTCGATGAGCCAACCACGGGACTTCACTTCCACGACATCAAGCGACTGCTCCATGCCTTTGATGCCCTGATAGAAAGAGGACATTCGCTGGTAGTCATCGAGCACAACCTCGATGTCATCAAGTGTGCCGACTACATCATCGACCTGGGACCGGAAGGCGGAGATAAGGGCGGCAATCTGGTTGTGGCAGGAACACCGGAAGAAGTGGTGGCCTGCCCAGAGAGTCTGACGGGCAAATTCCTGCAGAAATATCTATAGGTAATGAAGCAAAAGACAGGCAAGCGAAGTAACTATTAATATAAATAATGTAAAAAATTAACGTTATACTAAACTTTATGTGTACTTTTGCATCGAATTATATAAAAAAGAAAAGAAATAATAATAAAATAAGAAAGGAAATGAAAATGAAAAGAATCATATTGGCATTGACTATGCTTGTAGCTATCACAGCCACAGCCTCTGCCCAGGCAGAGATAAAGTTTGAAAAGCTCGTTCATAACTTCGGAACCTTCGAAGAGAGCAACCCTGTGCAGAAAGCAACATTTACTTTCACCAACGTGGGCGACAAACCTCTTATCATCAACCAGGCTATTGCTAGTTGTGGATGTACAGTACCTTCATATACCAAAAAGCCTATTGCTCCAGGTCAGAAGGGACAGATCAGTGTGACTTATAATGGCAAGGGCATGTTCCCTGGACATTTCAAAAAGAGCATCACTGTTCGTACCAATGGCAATGTAGAAATGTCACGCATCTATATCGAAGGCGTGATGTCTGAAAAGAAATAATCATGATATTCTATTTTTCAGGAACAGGAAATACCAAGTGGGCGGCTTCCAAACTGGCGGCTGCCACACATGACAGCTTGATATCCATCGCCCCTTATATGAGAGCCGATGATACCAAGCATGATATGGCCGAGCCGTTTACCCTCCAGGAGGATGAACGGCTTGGTTTCGTTTTTCCGGTACATGGCTGGAGAGTACCGAGACTGGTGAGAGAGTTTATCGCAAACCTCAAGATTCAGAGAGCTGAAAACACAGAAGATGGAAAGAAAGAAGAGACAAGACGTCCTTTCGTCTACTGTGTATGCACGGCTGGTGACAGCATCGGACTCACCATCGAAAACCTCAATGAGGTCATCTCATCCAATCCTTCTCTTGCAGCTCTGGGCATTACAGCCGTAGATTCGTCCTACTCCCTGATTATGCCGGAATCATACGTGGGACTTCCTTTTATGGATGTAGACCCAAAGGAGCGTGAAATCCGGAAGAAGGAGGAGGCTGCACAGGAACTGGCGGTGGTATGCGAGGAGATATTCAATCGCAAGCAGGGCGTAAACAGGCTCGTAAAAGGTCCTATTCCCTGGTTCTTCACAAAGGTAGTAGGAGGATTCTTTGAGAAAGTGCTCATCACAGACAAGCGGTTTCATGTTGAGAAAGACCGCTGCGTGAAGTGTGGCATCTGTGCCAACGTCTGTCCGGTAGGTGATATCAAGGGCGGTCATGGTGCTTACCCGGAATGGCTGCATCACAAGGATTGTCTCACCTGCTTCACATGCTACCACCATTGTCCGCATCATGCCATTGAGTTTGGAAAACAAACCCGGAAGAAGGGACAGTATTTCTTTAAGTAGAGAACTGTATTCCATGATAGAACGGAGAGTATTTCATTTAATAATAACCCATCCTAAACAGCTTAACTATATGAAGAAAATCTTACTAAGCCTGGCATTTTCATGGATGGCAGCAAGTTCTTTGTTTGCTGCCAAAGCAAAGCCTGGCGTATGCCGACTGATGATGACTGACGGAAGCTACGTTTCTGCTACCCTCAAGGGAGATGAAAACTTCCATTACTATACCCTCCTGGACGGTACTCCCTTACAGAAGATGACCAACGGGACATACGAGATATCATCAACCCAGGCATTGCAAGCTAGATTACAGGCTAGCATGGCACGCAAAACGAGAGCCAGCAGTATCGGAAACCAGCAGTATTTTCCACATCTCGGAACTCCAAAAGCACTGGTTATCCTGGTAGAATTTCAAGACGTTAAATTCAAGAGCACCTCGCCGGCAGCCACCTTCAACCATTATCTTAACGCAGAAGTGGGAGAAGCAGCACCAGTTGCCGATGCCAAGGTTTTCTCGACGAAGGAAGAAACAACCAACTACGGTTCGGTAAGAGAATACTTCAAGCACTGCAGCCTGGGCAAGTTTGTCCCACAATTTGATGTGGTGGGACCGGTTACACTCAGTCAGAACTCTGCCTATTATGGACAGAACAGAAGCGAAGACGACATTGACATTCATTGCGACCAGATGCTGGGTGAAGCCTGCAGCTTGGTTGACGATCAGGTGGATTTCTCCCAATACGATGCAGATGGCGATGGCTGTGTAGACCTGGTTTACGTCATCTATGCCGGTTATTCGGAAAGTATCAGCGGCAATTCAGATGACTGCCTCTGGCCAAAATCAGGAGCTACCCTATTCTACCGATACGATCAGAATGGAAATCAGGCAGGCTACCTGGAGTGCGACGGAATGAGCTTCTCCCGCTATGGCATCAACAACGAACTGAACGGTACCCCGAAGGATACCCAAGACGGCAAGTATCTGCTGAATGGCATCGGCCTCTTCTGTCATGAATTCTCACATACCATGGGTCTGCCGGATCATTATCCGGTATCCGGCTCATCATCCTATGCAGACAATCAGAGTCCGGAATACTGGGACCTGATGGATGCAGGAGAATATACCCAAGACGGCTATCGCCCTACTCCATATACTCCATGGGAAAAGATGATGATGGGTTGGATAGATCCTATCACTCTATCTTCAACCCAGGCAGAACAGCTGACGCTGGAACCATACGATATGGCATCGAAAGCCTATAAGATTATGGCAGATGTTGACGACAGCAACTTTTTCATCAACGAGAACTACTCTGCCGGCACCATCAGCGAGGCAACCAGACAGAACCTCAAAAAGAGAGCACAGGGAGAATTCCTGCTGCTGCAGAATATCAGAAACGAAGGCTGGTATAAGAGCCTGCCAGGATATGGATTGCTGGTTTGGCGCATAGATTATGCTGACAAGGATTACGTATCACTCTACGATTATCCCAACGATATCAAGGGAATATCCAGAGTGATGGTAGTACCGGCAGATGGTCTCGTCATCAACCAGATGAACTGTGGAGACAACAACACATATACCTGGAGCGATTATGACACCAGCAACCAAAACGACCCATTCCCAGCTTATGGCATCGGTAAGGATGGCAGCGATGTGAACAGTCTGACCGAGGTGAAATTCAACTGGAGTACCCTTACCTCCCGTCCTCTCTACAACATCAAGAAGGATGAAGCTACGGGTATGGTTACCTTTGATTACCTCAAGGACTTCGCTTCTACAGGCATCAGCAAAACAATCATCAACATTACCGACAAGCGACCTACAGAATACTACGATATGGAAGGCCGTAAGGTGAAAAATCCTATCAAGGGACATCTCTATATCACCAACAAGGGATATAAGATGATATTCTAGAGAAAACAGAAATATACATATAAAATAAGGAGGATGTGACTTTTCATCATCACATCCTCCTTTTTTCATATTAGAGATATTCTTAAGTCTGATAAACTCAAAGACACTATAATCAATAGATTCTAGGACCAAAGATGGTAGTACCCACACGCACCATATTACTACCGTGCTTTACGGCAATCCGGTAATCGTGACTCATACCCCAACTTCTTTCACAGAAAGCATCATCATCGGCAAAATACTTCTCCTTCACTTCCTTGAAGAAAGCATAGGCAGCATCAAACTCCTGAGCTATCTGCTGCTCATCATCCGTATTGGATGCCATCATCATGATACCGCAAATCTGCACATGCTCCATCGTTCTCCATTCGCCCGCCTCCAGGAGTTCACGGCAATCATCAAACGAGAAGCCCGACTTGGTTTCTTCCTCTGCAATATGCAATTCCAGAAGAACCTTTACCACACGGTCGTGCTTGGCAGCCTGCTTGTTGATTTCCTTCAGGAGTTTCAGGCTATCCACCGATTCTATCATAGAGATATACGGAGCGATATACTTCACCTTATTGGTCTGAAGATGACCGATGAAATGCCACTCGATATCCTTAGGCAAGGACTCTACCTTCCTGGCAAGTTCCTGTTCATGGCTTTCACCAAAGATACGTTGCCCCTCAGCGTATGCAGCCTCGATATATTCGTTGGGATGAAACTTACTGATGGCTACGAGATTAACTCCCGCAGGCAAGTTGCCCAACACTTCCCGAAGATTTCCTTTTACATCATACATAGTTCAATTAATAATTAAGAATTTATAATTAATAATGATTCCTTAGCCATTTGCTTTTGCTGGAAGTATGACATAAGGTATACCTAATTACTCAGCTGGCTGTTCTGCATTGCCTTGCTCGTACTCAGGCACATCGTTCTTCTCCTCCTTATTAGGAGCCTGATGCTCGAATACATCCATCAGGTTGGTCTCGTTAAGACCAATTGTGTCATAGTCGATCATGGTCTTACCCATTTCCTCGTCAACATAACGGAGTGCACGGGCCAAAGACTTAGCCTGAACGAGATAGTTTACAGTAGAACGCTTCTCCTTCTCAGTCTTCTCATCAAGGGTGATAAACTGCAACTTAGCCTTGTACCACTTGTCATCATCGTCTACATCGCTGAAGAAAACCTCATGGTAGGCAGCCTTTGCAATACCACTAACCTGAAATTCTCCGCTGACATAAACAGACATTTCATCGGTGATAGCGCTCTCAGCCTCTGTAAAGCTCAAGGCATCTACGAGATAATTCTCTGTAACCACCTTCTCAGAACCATCCTCCATCGTTTTCTGATATCTCACTTTGGTTGAAAACCAAGTAACATTTGATCTACTTCTCATTTTTTACCTTTTTTATTTTAAATATTTAGTTTTATAATCATTTATTTGAGGATAGGACGAACAAGCCGCTCTACCCAGTTTTGTAATTCTAAATCACTGTTTGGAGATGCAAAGTTATAAAAAAGAATGCAGAAAAGCAACAGAAACACAAGATTTTTATTAAAATATAAAATTAAATTAAAATCTTTTCCGTATTTTCAGCTAATTTTCTTAACTTTGCACGCGATTAGCGAGAAGTGGGCTCTTTTTAATGGCCGTAAATTATCTTCTCGACTTGGATAATTAATAGAAAGAAAGAAAAAGATGCCAGAAATATCTGTACGCGGTCTTGAAATGCCAGAGTCACCAATTAGAAAGTTGGCTCCTTTGGCTGCCGCAGCAAAGAAACGTGGAGTAAAGGTATATCACCTCAATATCGGTCAGCCAGACCTGCCTACTCCTCAGTGTGGTCTCGATGCCTTGAAGCATATTGACCGCACCATCCTGGAGTATTCTCCAAGCCAGGGCTATCTCAGTTATCGTGAGAAGCTAGTAGACTATTACAAGAAATTCAATATCAACGTAACTGCCGATGATATCATTATCACATCGGGAGGTTCTGAGGCTGTACTCTTCTCTTTTATGAGTTGCTTGAACCCAGGAGATGAGATTATTGTACCAGAACCTGCTTACGCCAACTATATGGCTTTCGCCATTTCTGCAGGTGCCAAGATCCGTACCATCGCTACCACCATCGAGGAAGGTTTCTCATTGCCTAAGGTAGAGAAGTTTGAGGAGCTGATCAATGAGCGCACACGTGCCATCCTGATCTGCAACCCTAACAACCCAACAGGTTATCTCTATACTCGCCGTGAGATGAACCAGATTCGTGACTTGGTGAAGAAGTACGATCTCTATCTCTTCTCTGATGAGGTTTACCGTGAGTATATCTATACGGGTAGCCCTTATATCAGTGCGATGCACCTGGAAGGTATTGAACAGAACACAGTACTTATCGACTCTGTATCCAAACGATACAGCGAGTGTGGTATCCGTGTGGGTGCCCTGATTACCAAGAATGCAGAAATCCGCAAGGCTGTGATGAAGTTCTGTCAGGCTCGTCTTTCTCCTCCACTGATTGGTCAGATAGTAGCCGAGGCTTCTCTCGATGCACCTGAAGAGTACTACCGTGACGTATATGATGAGTACGTAGAGCGCCGTAAATGCCTGATTGACGGACTCAACCGTATTCCTGGCGTATACTCTCCTATTCCTATGGGTGCCTTCTATACCGTAGCCAAATTGCCTATCGATGATTCGGATAAGTTCTGCCGCTGGTGCCTGGAAGAATTCGAATATGAGGGCGAAACCGTGATGATGGCTCCAGCTTCTGGTTTCTATACCACTCCAGGTGCAGGTCGTAATCAGGTACGTATGGCTTACGTTTTGAAGAAGGATGACCTGAACCGTGCATTGACTGTTCTTGGCAAGGCACTGGAAGCCTATCCGGGAAGAGTGGAGGATGAAGGACTGTAAGGAAGTGAAGAACGAAGAGTGAAGAGTGAAGAATTCAATAGTCTAAGCTAATCATAAAGTTCAAAGTTCAATGTTCAAAGTTCAATGTAAATATGAATTTTCCTCTATTTATAGCAAAGAGATTATATAGCGATCAGGGCGACAAACGTAAAGTTTCTCGCCCTGCTATTCATATAGCCACTGCGGGTGTTGCCATCGGTCTCGCTATCATGATTATGTCGGTATGCGTGGTGCTGGGATTCAAACATACCATCCGCGACAAGGTGATAGGATTCGGAAGCCATATACAGGTAGCCGACTTCTTGACCCTGCAACAGCAGAACCAATACCCGGTAGTGATGAACGACTCGATGGTAAACGTCCTGAAGAAGATACCAGGCGTCAAGCATGTGCAGCGATTCGCCATGAAGGAAGGCATTCTCAAGACTGACAATGACTTCCTGGGAGTTGTTCTCAAAGGTGTAGGACCAGATTTTGATTCAACCTTTATCCATCAGAACATGGTTGAAGGAAGCATTCCCAAGTTTGACGACAAAGCGAGCCATAACCAGATTCTCATATCCAAGTTGATGGCAGACAAGCTGAAATTGAAGAACGGAGAACGAATCTTCGCCTACTTCATCGATGACAACGGAGTAAGAATGCGTAGATTCACCATCAAGGGAATCTACGAGACCAATCTGAAGAAGTACGACGAGATTATAGCTTATACAGATCTCTATACAGCCGTGAAGCTGAATGGCTGGGAAGATGACCAAGCCAGCGGAGCGGAGCTCACCGTCAATGACTTCGGGAAGCTCAACGAAACGGAAGACCATATTATAAAGAAGGTGAACCGTACCGTAGACCATTATGGAGAGACCTACAGCAGTGCAACCATCAAGGATTTGAACCCGAACATCTTCCAGTGGCTCAGCCTGATGGACATGAATGTATGGATTATTCTCGGCTTGATGATAATAGTAGCCGGCGTAACGATGATAAGCGGTCTGCTCATCATCATCCTGGAGCGCACTTCAATGATTGGAGTGATGAAGGCATTGGGAGCCCGCAACAATATCATTCGCCACACCTTCCTCTGGTTTGCCGTATTCATCATCGGCAAGGGAATGATATTGGGTAACATCATCGGTCTGGGACTGTTAGCCATTCAGAATCTGACAGGCATCGTGAAGCTTGATGCGCAGACTTACTACGTAAGTAACGTCCCAATAGAGTTTAACTGGCTCTTCATTCTGGCATTGAATGTAGCCACCCTGCTCATCAGCGTATTCATGCTTGTAGCACCAAGTTATCTCATCTCTCACATCCATCCAGCTAAGTCGATGAGATATGAATAAATCTCTTTATCCCATTATTGCTGTCCATTTATAGCAATAATGGGATAAAAACTTTACTATTTTACCTAGTTTTTGCATTATTTTGCCCCTAGCACGAAAATAATGCACATTTTTTTTTGCGATGTGCAGTATTTTCTGTATCTTTGCACAAAATTTTGTAAATTGTGCAATGGATTCAATACCAAGTTTTAACTCGTATATTGAGAGAAGCATCATCAAGAACTGGAACCTGGATGCGCTCACCGATTATAAGGGAGCCACACTCCAATATCATGATGTTGCAAGAAAGATAGAAAAACTTCACATCCTGTTCGAGAACAGCGATGTCAAGAAGGGTGACAAGATAGCCGTGTGCGGAAGAAATAGTAGTCAGTGGGCAGTAGCCTTTCTGGCCATTATCACATACGGAGCCATCGTCGTACCTATACAGAACGAATTCAAGCCTGAGCAGATTCACAATATCGTGAATCACAGCGAGAGCAAACTTCTGTTCGTAGGCGATGTGGTAGCTACAGAGATAACTCCTGAAGAGATGCCCTCTCTGGAAGGAATTATCCACCTACCTGACAATTCACTCGTCATATCTCGCTCTGAAAAACTAACCTATGCCCGTGAACACCTCAACGAGATGTTTGGTCACAAGTATCCGAAATACTTCAGAGCAGAACATGTAAAATATCACGTAGACGCCCCGGAGGAGTTGGCGATGATTAATTACACCAGTGGAACAACAGGTTTCTCTAAGGGCGTGATGCTGCCATATAGAGCGCTTTGGGGTAATCTTGATTATCTCATCGACTCGGTAAGTCCTAAGATTGGAAAGAATTGCAACATTCTCTCTACCCTGCCGATGGCGCACATGTACGGACTGATGACAGAGTTCCTCTACAATATCGTAGAAGGTAACCACATCTTCTTCCTCACCCGTCTCCCGAGTCCTACGCTCATCTCAGAGGCGCTGGCAGAAATCAAGCCCGACATTCTCTTCGCTGTACCGCTCGTGGTGGATAAGATCGTAAGAAAGGAAGTGTTCCCACATATCCAGACCAACCGCGCAAAGCTTCTGATGAACATGCCTGTCATCAACAAGCGCATCAAGGAGAAGGTTCGCGAGTTCGTGCTGCGTAAGTTTGGTGAGCACCCATACGAGGTAGTTGTCGGTGGAGCTCCGCTCAACAAGGAGATAGAGAACTTCTTTATCAGCATCGGATTCCCTATCGCCATGGGATACGGTACCACAGAGACTGCACCGCTCATCACCTTCGCCCATCAGGACAACTACGTGGCAGGAAGCTGCGGTGTTGCCGTGAAGCACATGGAGGTAAAGGTATTGAGCGATGACCCTGAGAATGTAGCAGGAGAACTGGTTTGCCGCGGCATCAACGTGATGAAGGGGTATTACAAGAATCAGGAGGCAACAGATGCTGTACTCGACGAAGACGGATGGTTCCATACTGGCGATTTGGCTACCATGAGTGCCGACGGACATTTCTTCGTAAGAGGACGCAGCAAGAACATGCTTCTCGGTCCTAACGGTCAGAATATCTATCCGGAAGAAATAGAGGACAAACTCAATTCCCTGGCAATGGTAAACGAGAGCATCGTACTGCAAAGCAATGACAAGCTCGTAGCGCTGGTTCACCCGGACATGGAGGAAGTAAGCAATCTCGGATTCACAGACGAAGACCTTGCCAACATCATGGAAGAGAACCGAAAGGAACTGAACCTGCAGATGCCAAGCTTCGCTCATATCTCACGCATCCAGTTGCACGATACAGAATTCGAGAAGACTGCCAAGAAGTCTATTAAAAGATATTTGTATCAAGACGTAATATAACAGACAATTGTATCAAAACACAATAAATATGGAGATACCAAGCTTTAACGCACTAATAGAGAAGAGTATCATAGACCATTGGGATATGGATGCTCTTACCGACTACAAGGGAGCCACCTTGCAGTACCATGATGTAGCACGTAAAATAGAGAAACTACACATCATGTTCGAGAATTCAGGCGTGGTAAAGGGTGACAAGATTGCTCTTTGCGGTCGCAATAGCGCCAACTGGGCTGTAGCTTTCCTTGCTACCCTCACCTATGGCGCCATCGCTGTGCCTATTCTGCATGAGTTCATGGCAGATCAGATACATAACATCGTGAATCACAGCGATGCCAAGTTGCTCTTCGTTGGTGATGTAGTAGCTACCCAGGTAGATGCTACCAAGATGCCGGGACTCGAAGGCATCATCTACATACCGGATTACTCGCTTGTTGTATCTCGTACAGATAAGCTGACTTACGCTCGTGAGCACCTCAATGAGATGTTTGGTATCAAGTATCCTAAGTACTTCCGCAAAAATCACGTAAGCTATTACAAGGAAGAGAATCCTGAAGAGCTGGCTATGATTAACTATACCAGTGGAACCACAGGTTTCTCCAAGGGTGTGATGATACCATACCGTGCGCTTTGGGGCAATGCCGACTTTGCCGAGAATGTATTGGGCAAGAAAATCAAGCCGGGAGATTCTATCATCAGTATCCTGCCGATGGCCCACATGTATGGCATGGCATTCGAATTCATCTTCGAATTCATCAAGGGTTGCCACATTTTCTATCTCACCCGCATCCCTAGCCCAGCCATCATCGCTGAGGCTTTCGGACGCATCAAGCCAGCCGTCATCATTGCAGTACCATTGGTTATCGAGAAGATTATCCGCAAGAAAGTATTCCCTAAGATACAGAACAACCGTATGCGCATGCTCCTCCACATGCCTGTCATCAGCAAGAAGGTGAAGGAGAAGATCTGCGACCAGGTAAGCAATGCCTTCGGTGGAAACTTCTATGAGGTGATTATCGGTGGAGCAGCCTTCAATCAGGAAGTAGAAAGCTTCCTCCATAGCGTAGGCTTCAGATATACTGTAGGATATGGTGCTACCGAGTGTGCGCCTATCATCTGCTACGAGGATTACAAGCATTTCGTACCGGGTTCCTGCGGCAAGGCAGCTCTCCACATGATGGTTCGCATCGACAGTCCAGACCCAGAGAATGTACCAGGAGAGATTCTGGCTAAGGGTCCTAACGTGATGTTGGGCTATTACAAGAACGAGGAAGCAACCAAGCAGACCATCGATGAGAACGGATGGTATCATACCGGCGACCTCGGCACCATGGATGGTGACGGCAACGTATTCATCAAGGGACGCAGCAAGAACATGCTTCTCGGAGCAAGCGGTCAGAATATCTATCCGGAGGAAATTGAAGACAAGCTCAATTCCCTGGCTCTTGTGGCTGAAAGCGTAGTGGTACAGAAGGGTGATAAGCTCATCGCACTGGTTCACCCGGATTATGACGAGGCTCAGACTCTCAACCTCGGCAACAAAGAACTTGCCGACATCATGGAGCAGAATCGTCAGGAACTCAATTCCATGATACCAGCATACAGCAAAGTATCAGAAATCAGAATCCACGAAGAGGAATTTGAGAAGACTCCTAAGAAGAGTATCAAACGATTCCTGTATACCATCAATGATTAAACTAATCTCGTCAAGATATAAAAAAAGTGAGCTATCTTCGGAAGAAGAAGCTCACTTTTTTGTTTTATGTAAATGTTGATGATATCCAATCAACGCCTGAGAGATTTACTCCTGCTCAGCACGATCATCTACATTGTCACCCTCTGTAGGAGAAAGGGTAGCCTTGAAGTCGGTAATACCGTACTTAGCCATGATGTTGTACCACTGGAGCAACTTCTTGATGTCGCTGTCACGTACACGGTCACGGTCGTAGCTAGGAAGAACCTCAGCAAAATAGCTGTGCAACTCCTCAGCAGAAGCCTTCTTGTAGTTGAAAGAACTAACCTTACCCTCTTCCTTCTTGCTTACGCTGTCGAGAACTTCCCACAATGGCACCTCATCAGCATCTGTATACATAGCGATGTCGCCAAGGCTTGTTACGCGATCAGTAGCGAAAGCAGGCATACGCTTATGTGACTCGTCGAGCATTTCAACGATTAAGTTTCTATTACCTCTAGATACCAGTTTGTAAAGGCCTGGCTTACCTGCAATTGAAAGAATTGTTTCCATTGTTTTAAAAAAAATCTATTATAGTTTATCCTTTATATTTATTTCTCTATATCTCTAAGCCAACCGCTTGAGCAACTGCATGACCTGCTCTTCCACATCCCTGATTCCATCATTCACGATTTCGAAATCAGCGCGGGCAGCAAGTTCTTCCTGCGGCATCACGGCATCTATCCATTCCTGCGCTTTCTGCTCCGAAATATGATCCCGCAGCATGATACGCTTCAGGCGTACTGGAACAGGAGCTGTAACACAGACCACGAAGTCGAAATGAGTACGGCGGTCGAAACCACTGTCAAAGAGAATAGCACTCTCCAACCATTGGTAATCGCTCTGCTCAAAATCTCTTGCCACAGCAGGATGCACCACATCATTGACAGCTTGCTTGTTTGCCTCACTAGCCAGGAGGAACTGGGCAAGCACAGGTTTCTGCAAGATTCCCTCTGCACTATATACCTCCTCGCCCACCAGCTGCTTCAAGCTTTCCTGCAAGTCGGCATCATAGCGCATCAACCGTTTGGCTTCAGCATCACAGTCATATACCTTGATGCCCTGTTTTTCCAAGATGCGGCATACATAGCTTTTTCCGCTACCGATACCCCCCGTTATAGCTATCTTCATCACAATGAATTATAAATTATTAATTGTAAATTAAAAATTATTAATTATCATTGCTGTTCCAACAGATAATCTACAGTTTCGTTTTCCAGATGCGCCTTGCTGACAGAACGAGGCACACTCCTCAGCTGCAAAGTACACTTGTCAGACGGATTGTTAGCCAACTCATTGTAATCCACTACCACCTTGAACTGTTCAGGAGTAATGGTACGGAAGAGACTGGCTCCCACGGTGAATTTCACCGCAACCCTTGCCGGGAATGTACGAAGCACCATATTATCAGGCATATTGATTGCCTTTACCGGAACTTCAACAGATTCCTCTGTCAAGATATCCGGGTAAACGGAAAGTCTCACCTGCCTAGGCACGATTTTCACACCCCGAATCTGCTTGATCTTCACGTCCTGCTGAATCGTATCCTGCAGGTTGCGCTGATTGAACGGAACGATTTCTACCGATTCCAGCTGATCGAGCTGTCGCTTGTTGGCATAGACCGTAACCATTGTCGGGAAAAACTCAGTATGAGCCAGATAATAACGCCTGCTGGTAGTAATCCTACCCTTGAAGACCACCGGCACCTTCTTAGAAGAGCCATAGGTGAAGTAGAAATCAAACTTTCCTGGTTTGACAGAGAGCAACTTGCTGGAGCCATACAACTGCGCCTGCACCTGTTTCTGCACATCAGCCAGTGGTATTACTCCTGCGCCAGCATCATCATCAGCATAAGTTGAGAATTTGAAAGAGATAGGGCGGAATTTCCTTCCATAGGCATAAGTGGCCAGCGTAAATCCCTTGTCTCTCACCGTAATCTTAACCGTATCAGGCAATTCACCAGTAATGATCGCATTACGTGGCATGCCAACCAGCTGTACGGGAATAGCAAATTCCCTCTCCAACGTTTCGTTGAGCGACATCATCAACCAGAAGCCGCCACTGAGCGCCAGAAAGAACAAAAAAATCAGAAACTCCTTATTCATACCACTGAACAGGAAGTTTCTGACAGCATGCAATATGTTCTTGATACTATGCATTAGGAGTCTGACTTGTAGCATCAGCAAACACGTAGCCCTTAGCCACAGTGATTACCACGCCACGAGCTATCTCAACATCGATAGTGTTAGCCTCTACATTCACGCGCTTTACGGTACCATAGACGCCACCACCAGTAACCACCTTAGAACCCTCCTGAAGAGAATTCTGGAACTTACGGATTTCCTTCTGCTTCTTCTGCTGAGGGCGAATCATGAAAAACCACATAATAACGAAGATAGCCACCATCATAATGAGGAAGGTCATGCTGCTTCCACCCTGCTGTGCCTGTAATACTAAATTTGTCATAGTCTTATTATATATTTCTTTATAATTATTGATTCTTTTTTATATATCACGCGAATTAGTTCTCGTGATGATCTCTATGCTTAGACTTGCGCTCTGGCAAATCCTTGGCAATGATACCCTGCTCATTCAGGTAACGGGCGATATTGTCAAGCATACCGTTCACATAGCCACCACTGCGAGGAGTACTGTAAACCTTAGCCATTTCCACATACTCATTGATGGTTACTGTAGCAGGAATACCAGGGAAGGTAGTCAACTCAGCGATGGCAATCTGCATGATAACCACATCCATGTAAGCCAGACGTGAGAAGTCCCAGTTGCGTGAAGCAGTACTCATATAGCGCTGATAAGAATCTGCATTGAGGATGGTAGCACGGAAGAGCTTTCTAGCAAATTCTCTATCCTCCATGTCCTTGTACTCAGGAAGGAGTTCCTGCTTGCTCTTGTTAGCCTTGTCAAAGCGCTTGATGGTCTTCAGCACGAAGGTATCAACGATATCCTTGTCATCATTCCAGTACAGGCTCTTCTCCTCGAGGAAAGCATCCATCTCATCATTGTTCTGGATAAACTTCTTATATGCACGACGCCACCACTCACGGTCACGGTCGTAATCATCCATATCAGGGAGTTCTGCATCAAAAGCACCACTGACATAATCGGCATAGAGATCACTAGAAGTAATAGTATTGTACAAGCTACGAACCACCTCAATGTTCTCATCCCAATTAGAATGCTTCACATCAATCCAGTCGAGCAACATCTTATTCTCCTCCAACTGTACAGCAAATTTATTGAACGCCAAACGAGCAGAAGGCTCCTGAAGGCCCTCACGCTGCGCACGAACCACCTCAACATCGTAACGCTTACGGGCTTCCCCTGTAATAGCAACGATGAGCTGCAACATGTAGTTGTACAGATCGTACGACTTGGAGAGACTGAACATCAACTCCTTCTCAGCATTATCCATGTTGTGATTGCTGTTTTGATAGTATGCGTAGGTTAACTGCACAATCTTACGTCTTATCAAATCCCTATTAATCATTCTCTAATGTTTTTAAAAGATTTATTTATATGTTTACCAATTACGAGTGCAAATATACATATTTTATATAATATGAGCAAGAAAACGAGGAATATTTTCTACTTTTTTAAGGATAAAGGCATTATTTTTGATATTTTCTTCCAAAATATTTGCATATTCCAAATAAAATGAGTAATTTTGCAGCCGCTTTGCGGAAAAGATTCGCAGACACGCTTTTTCAAAGCTAATCCGTGTGATGGCGAGTTAAGGCACATTATTAATTTTTTAACAACTTAATTTAGAGTAACACAAATGAAAGAGATTAATGTAACAGGTCAGAAGCGTACAGACCTTGGTAAGAAAGCTTCTAAGTCATTGCGTAAGGAAGGTTTCATCCCATGTAACCTTTATGGTGAGAAGAAGGATGCTAATGGTGCTCCTGAGGCTATGTCATTCGCAGTTCCATTCACAGAGTTGCGTAAGATTATCTACACTCCTCATGTATACGTTATCAACCTCATCATCGACGGTGAGAGCCACACAGCTATCATGAAGGAGATTCAGTTCCACCCAACAACAGACGCTCCTTTGCACGTTGACTTCTACGAGGTGAACGATCAGAAGCCTATCACTATCGGTATCCCAGTTAAGTTGGTAGGTCTTGCACAGGGTGTACGTGATGGTGGTCGTATGAACCTCTCTATCCGTAAGATTGACGTTACTGCTCCATACCAGCAGATTCCTGAGCACCTCGATGTAGACGTTACTGAGTTGAAGATTGGTAAGAGCATCAAGGTTGGTGACCTTTCATTCGAGGGTCTCGAGTTGGCTACAAGCAAGGCTGTCGTAGTTTGCTCTATCAAGATGACACGTAACGCTCAGCTCGCTGCACAGGCTGCAACTGAAGAGGAGGCTTAATTGATAAGTCATCGAGATTTTACGAACCTGAGTAAAGCATTATCAAACATTGGATAAATATTTGATTTGTGGGCTTGGTAACCCTGGCGATGAATACGCAGGAACCAGGCACAACACAGGATTTATGGTATTGGACGCTTTTGCTAAAGCGTCCAATATTCATTTTGAGGATAAGCGATATGGATTCGTCGCTGAAACCACACTCAAGGGCAGAAAGATCATTCTCCTGAAACCTACCACCTTCATGAACCTCAGCGGTAATGCAGTGAGATATTGGCTGAATCAGGAAAAGATTGATCAGAGCAGACTTCTGGTAATCAGTGATGAGCTTGCCCTACCCCTCGGTGCTTTCCGTCTGAAAGCCAGTGGCAGCAATGGCGGGCACAACGGTTTGGGACATATCCAGCAACTTATCGGACAAAACTATGCTCGCCTGCGCATGGGTATCGGCAACGATTATCCGCGCGGTGGACAGATAGACTGGGTACTTGGTAAATACACCGAGGAAGACATGAAGGAACTTCAGCCTGCTATCGACCTGGGCGTAGAGATTATCAAGAGTTTTGTATTGGCTGGCATCAACAATACGATGAACCAGTACAACAAGCTTGGAAAGAAGTAATCATGAAAGAATCAGCAAGAATAGACAAGTGGCTCTGGGCAGCCCGCATTTACAAGACGCGCAGCATTGCAGCAGATGCCTGCAAGAATGGTCGTGTGACGGTGGGAGGCGTAAACAGAAAGCCATCCTTTATCATCAAGCGTGGCGATGTGGTGAGCGTGAAGAAGGCTCCTATCACCTATTCTTTCGAGGTACTCGACTGCATTGAGCAGCGCGTAGGTGCCAAGATGCTGTTTGGCGTTTACAAGAACGTTACCGATCCTAAGCAGTACGAACTTCTGGAAATGAGCCGCATCAGCGGATTCGTAGACCGTGCAAGAGGTACCGGACGCCCTACCAAGAAAGAGCGCCGTGCGCTCGATGCCTTCGTTGATCCAGCCCTGTTCGGATTCGAAGATGAGGATTGGGACGAAGAAGATCAATAATAAAAAAGAGACGCCCTGTAAAGGCAAAAGCATTCCGACATGGAAGCTTTACCTTTACAGGGTGTTTTTTGTGTTTATATTCCCTTATTACATGAGTACATTAGAACGGATACGAGACAACGTTTCCGGCGTCATCTGCAGATAATTAGCAATATAGGTGAGCGGAGCTCTTAATACTACCTGTGGATTCATCTCGCAAAGGCGCTTATACTTGTTTGGCGCTGTCTCAAAGCGCATCAGGTCGGCATGCACCTGCGACTGTATCAAACTCTCTTCCAGAATCTTACGATACAGCATCTGAATATTGACATTACGCATCGCAGCCGCCTCGAGCTTCGCCTTTGGCAAGATGTAAACCAATGTAGGTTCCAATGCTTCCACTTGTAGATGAGAAGGTTCCTCTTTAAAGAGACTTTCAATACACATGAAGATAGAGTGATCCACACCCAGGTGCTCGGTCACCTCCTTGCCATTCTTGATGTAATACTGTCGCACCAAGCCCTTCTCTATATACGAAATACCCGTACATACTTCTCCCTCGGATAAGATTCTCTCGCCCTTGCCATACTTCACCGGCACAAGCAAATCTTCCAGGACATCCAGCTCGTCGTGAGTCATCGTACTATACTTACGTGCAAGCTCTCTGGCTATGTCGCGCTTAGGTACTATTACCTTCATCAAGTCAGCCATAATAAAAAAACCTCCTATATTTAAGTTAATGTTATTTCAATATTAATCGAGTTTCAGCACAGCAAGGAAGGCCTTCTGTGGAACCTCCACATTACCAATCTGCTTCATGCGCTTCTTACCCTTCTTCTGCTTCTCCAGCAGCTTACGCTTACGGCTCACGTCACCACCATAACACTTGGCAGTAACATCCTTACGCACCTGCTTCACGGTCTCACGTGCCACAATCTTTGCACCGATAGCTGCCTGGATGGCAATATCAAACTGCTGACGTGGAATCAGGTCCTTCAACTTCTCGCACATTCTGCGTCCGAAGCTCACGGCATTGTCACGATGGGTCAAGGTGCTCAGCGCATCCACCGGTTCTCCATTCAGGAGGATATCGAGCTTCACCAGGTCAGAGTGGCGGAATGAATCGATATGATAGTCGAACGAAGCATAACCCTTGGAAATACTCTTCAGCTTATCGTAGAAATCGATGACAATCTCGCCCAATGGCAACATGAAGTGCAACTCCACACGATTGCCGCTCACGTATTCCTGGTTAATCAATTCGCCACGCTTATCCAGACAGAGCTTCATGATCGGACCGATGTAATCGGCAGCAGTGATGATGGTAGCTCGGATGTATGGTTCCTCGATATGGTCAATCATGGTTGGGTCAGGCAATCCGGAAGGATTGTGAACCTCTTTCTCGCCTCCCTGCTTGTCGTATACCATATAGGATACGTTAGGCACGGTGGTGATGACATCCATGTTGAACTCACGGTCCAGACGTTCCTGCACAATCTCCATGTGGAGCAATCCGAGGAATCCGCAACGGAAACCGAAGCCCAGGGCTACAGAACTCTCAGGCGAGAAGGTAAGCGAAGCATCATTGAGTTGCAGTTTCTCCAATGAGGCACGCAGATTCTCGTAATCGCTAGGATCGATAGGATAAACGCCGGCAAAGACCATCGGCTTCACTTCCTGGAAACCGGCAATCGCCTTGTCACAAGGACGGGCGATATGAGTAATGGTATCACCCACCTTTACTTCTGTAGCATTCTTGATACCCGAGATGATATAACCTACCTCACCGGTACCCAATTCCTTGCGAGGAATCATGTCCATCTTCAATACACCGATTTCATCGGCGTCATATTCCATGCCGGTATTGAAGAACTTCACCTTGTCACCCTTGCGGATCACGCCGTTTTCTATCTTGAAATAAGCGATGATGCCACGGAAGGAGTTGAATACAGAGTCGAAGATGAGCGCCTGCAATGGTGCCTTGTCATCGCCTGTAGGAGCAGGCACACGGTTTACTACCGCCTCCAATACCTCTTCAACGCCCTCACCGGTCTTACCGGAAGCGCGGAGGATATCCTCATGCTTGCAACCAATCAGGTCTACGATTTCGTCTTCCACCTCCTCCGGCATAGCCGAAGGCATATCTATCTTGTTGATGACCGGAATGATTTCCAGGTCATGCTCAATAGCCATATAGAGGTTAGAGATGGTCTGAGCCTGCACGCCCTGTGTGGCATCAACGACCAGAAGCGCTCCCTCGCAGGCTGCGATGGAACGTGAAACCTCATAAGAGAAGTCTACGTGTCCCGGAGTATCAATCAGATTGAGAATGTATGTATCACCATCCTTTGCCTTATACTCCATCTGTATAGCATGGCTCTTGATAGTAATACCACGCTCTCTCTCCAAGTCCATGTCATCAAGCATCTGTCCTTCAGTAATCTTGATGGTCTGAGTCTTCTCTAACAATCGGTCTGCCAAGGTACTTTTACCATGGTCTATATGTGCAATAATGCAGAAATTTCTTATCTTATTTATATTCTCCATATAATTTTTCTCTCTTTAGAGTGCAAAGATAGTTATTTTTTTCGTATCTTTGCACAAAATATCAGAAATTATAGAGATTTTTAGGTAAAATATAGAAAAATCATGAAGAAAAAGTTGATTTACATCGCTGTTTTGGTCTCTTTATTAGCATCTTGCACCGAAAGTCTGGAAGAAAAGGCTGAAAGAGAAGCTAAGGAGTATACGGAGAAAAACTGTCCTACACCTTTCGTGAATGACAGCAGAACAGATAGTGCAACCTTTGATAAGAACACCAGGGTTTACACTTATTATGTCACCTTGCGCAACAAGGCAGACAACAAGCAGGTCATAGATGCCAACAAGGACAAACTGCATAAGCTCCAGAAAGATGCCCTTGACAACAATCCCGGCTTGCAGAAATACAAGGAGAACCATTTCAGCTTCCGTTTCGTTTATCATTCTGCCAAGAATCCAAAGGAGGTTCTGCTGGATGATTTGTTCAAGTATTAGAAAAGATAAAAGAGAGGGTGTGTCATGAACTTGATGACACACCCTCTTTATGATTATTAATATCCCATTTCCTGCAAGGCTGTGGCCAGCTGGTCTGGACAGCTTGTAGGTTTATTGCCACAAGTGATACCCTTCAGTCGGGCGATGACTTCCTTGGCCTTCATGCCCTGAATCAAGGCACAAACGCCCTTGGTGTTGCCATCGCAGCCGCCAATGAACTGGGCATCCTGCACAGTTCCATCTTCATCAACACTGATGCAGATGTATTTTGAGCAGGTGCCATGAGTCTGATAAGTTACTTTTGTCAACTTATCTTTCTTTTCTTGCTGCAACATAATGCTTATTCTGCGTCTGCAGGAATTTCTGGCTTCATGTTGGTGTAGACAGTCTGAACATCGTCAAACTCTTCCAACTTCTCAACCATCTTGTCGATAGTCTCGCGCTCCTCAGGAGTTACATCCTTCAAATCGTTAGGGATGTAAGTGAACTCAGCACCAGTTACCTCGAAGCCCTCAGCCTCCAGGTGCTTCTGAATTTCGCCGAAGCTTGTAGGAGCACCATAGATTGTGATTTCGTCGTTCTCCTCATCCTCATCGAACTCGTCCTCTACGCCGTAGTCAATCAGGTCGAGAATCATCTCGTCCATATCCAGACCATCCTTCTTCTTGAATGTGAACACAGCCTTGTGGTCGAAGAGGAAAGACAAAGAACCTGTTGTACCCAGGTTACCGCTGAACTTGTTGAAGATAGAACGAACGTCAGCCACTGTACGGGTTGTGTTATCTGTCAATGTATCAACGAACACAGCAACTCCGTGAGGGCCATATCCCTCGTATGTTACCTCCTTGTAATCGCTGGTATCCTTGCCACAAGCGTTCTTGATGGCACGAACGATGTTATCCTTAGGCATGTTCTCACGCTTACAGTTAGCGATGATAGCACGCAATGTTGGGTTGTTCTCTGGCTCTGGACCGCCTGCCTTTACTGCAATAGCAATCTGCTTACCCAACTTAGTAAATGTCTTGGCCATGTGGCCCCATCTTTTCAGCTTTGTAGCTTTACGATATTCAAATGCTCTTCCCATTGGAATAAAATTTTAAATGTTTATCGTTTTTTGTTTATAATATTATCTCAGTTCTGCGTCAATCGCATTCTGCATTATCTCAGTTCTGCATTGAGCTTGCCTGTGAGGTTGGCGATGAGCTTCTTCATGATAGCATCAATCTGCTTGTCATTCAATGTCTTCTCCTCATCCTGAAGGATGAAGTTTACGGCATAGCTCTTCTTGCCCTCTGGCAGGTTCTTACCCTCATATACGTCGAAGAGTACCACGCTCTTCAGGAGCTTCTTCTCGGTCTGACGGGCTATCTGCTCAATCTGTGCAAACTCTACGTTCTTGTCAACGAGCAGTGCAAGGTCGCGGCTCACAGATGGATACTTGCTGATATCTGTGTAAGTAAGGTTCACCTTCTTCACGGTCTTCACCAGGTTATCCCAGTGAACATCAGCATAGAATACATCCTGCTCAATGTCGAATGCCTTCTTCAGCTTGTTGCTCAGGATACCCATCTCTACCAATACCTTGCCGGCACGGGTCTCATAGCTTACGCCCTTTGAGAAGATGTTGTTGTCGCTGTGCTTGATAACCAGGTTGTTCTGTGGCATACCTACACGGCGGAGGATATTCTCTACAACAGCCTTCAGCTCGTAGATGTTACTCTGCTCATCTGCATGAGCCCAACTGCCCTCTACGCGCTTACCGGTGATCAAGAGTGACATGTGAGCCTCCTGAGAGTAAGCCTTGATAGGACTCTCCTCGCTCCACTTCTCCTTATTATATAAATAGGTGTTACCCACCTCGAAGAACTTCAGGTTCTGGCTCTTGTGGTTGATGTTGCGGGCTACGCTCTCCAAACCACCGAAGAGCATGGTCTGACGCATCACGCCGAGATCAGCACTCAATGGGTTCATCACCTTCACTACGTTCTCCAAAGGATACTTGTTCAGCTCCAGGTCGGTATAGTAGCTGGTCTTGGTCAGAGAGTTGTTGAGAATCTCCATGAAGCCCTCGCCTACCAACTGCTCTGCCACGAGGTTCTGGCTATGATAAGCCTTGTCCTCATCACCCTGAACAGTCAAAGAACTCTTCAGCTGGGTTGGAATCTCCACATTATTATATCCGTAGATACGGAGGATATCCTCTACCACGTCGCAAGGACGCTGGACATCCACGCGATAGGCAGGAACCAGAAGGTCGATACCCTCAGCATCCTCCTTCACGATCTTCATTTCGAGAGATGTAGCGATATTCTTGATAGTCTCAGCACCAATCTCCTTACCGATAAGGCGATGTGCATACTCATAGTTCAGGCGAACTGGGAAATCCTGCATTGGCTCTGGATATACATCCTTGATCTGCATGGAAATCTTGCCGCCAGCCAACTGCTTGCAGAGGATGGCAGCCTGCTTCAATGCATAAATCTGTCCGTTTGGATCTACGCCACGCTCAAAACGGTAGCTGGCATCTGTGCTCAAACCATGACGGCGAGCGCTCTTGCGAATCCATGTTGGGTGGAAGTAAGCACTCTCCAGAACCACGCTCTTGGTGGTCTCATAAGTACCTGAACCCTTACCGCCGAAGATACCGGCGATACACATAGGCTCCTCAGCATTGCAGATGCTCAGGTCGTGCTCACCCAGGGTGTGCTCCTCGCCATCAAGAGTGATGAACTTGGTACCCTCTGGCTGGGTGCGGACTACAATCTTATGGCCGGTAACCATGTCTGCATCGAAGCAGTGCAATGGCTGACCGTATGCCATCATGATGTAGTTGGTGATATCCACGATATTGTTGATTGGACGCAAGCCGATGATGTTCAGCTTATCCTGCAACCACTTAGGGCTTTCCTTCACCTCGCAGTCGGTGATGCTTACGCAGGCATAGCGCTTGCAAGCCTCGGTATTTTCAATCTCTACATCGATAGGAAGATCTTCGTTATCTACTACAAATTCATCGCAAGATGGGCGATGCAGACTGGTTTCATAACCGTTCTGCTTCAACCAGGCATAGAGGTCGCGGGCCACGCCCCAGTGGCCGAGTGCATCGGCACGGTTGGCAGTGATGTCAATCTCGATGAGCCAGTCGCTCTCCAGGTGATAGTACTCGGCAGCAGGCTGACCAACAGGTGCATCCTCAGGGAGCAAGATGATACCGTCGTGAGAAGTACCCACACCGATTTCATCCTCAGCGCAAATCATACCCAAGCTCTCTACACCGCGCAGCTTGCTCTTCTTGATGGTAAAACTCTGGTCGCCGTCGTAGAGCACGCAGCCCAGGTCGGCAACGATTACCTTCTGACCGGCAGCCACGTTAGGCGCACCGCAGACAATCTGCTGTGGCTCGCCCTTGCCCAGGTCAACGGTTGTTACGTGGAGGTGATCGCTGTTAGGATGCGCCTCGCATGTCAACACTTTACCTACATAGAGTCCCTTCAGTCCACCCTTGATAGACTGTACTTCTTCCAAAGCGTCCACTTCGAGTCCGCAAGAGGTCAGCACATCAGCTGTCTCCTGTGGTGTCAAGTCGAAATCGACGTATTCTTTAAGCCATTTATATGAAACGTTCATTATAATGATTTTTTATTTTATTTCCTTGATTCAAGCAAAGAGCCCGACCGCTGGCATAGCCTTATCAGTCATAATAGCCCTAAAACTTTGCAAAAATACAAAAAAAAACGCATATAAGCAAAAAACATTCGCCATTTTTGCACAATTTAAAAGTAAAACTATGCAAAAATGGCGAATGCCTACTCAAATACCTCATCGATGCCGTCTACCTGCTCGAAATCATCCTGGTCAGATTTCGGCTTAGAGCATGGATCATAACCGTCTGGTAAATCAAATTTTACGTCCGGTCTGATGCCCAGCGTCGGATCGGCATAAACCTTCTTCATGAATATCGCCCAGATAGGAAGCGCCATGGTGGCTCCCTGTCCCATACTCATCGAATCGAAGTGAATATCACGCTCCTCACCGCCTACCCAGCAGCCGCTGACCAGCTGTGGAGTGAATCCGATAAACCATCCGTCACTGTTATTGTTGGTGGTACCTGTCTTGGCACCAATCTGTCCTTCCAGGCTATAGCGGTAGCGCAGTCTTCCAGCCGTACCGCCATCCACTACTCCCATCAGCATGGTGAGCATCTTCATGGCGTTCTCCGCACCAATCACCTCGTTCATGCGTGGCTGGAAGGTGGCTAAGGTATTGCCCTCATTGTCCTCAATGCGGCTCACGAACATCGGAGCCGTACGGATGCCGTGGTTGGCAAAGGCAGTATAGGCACTTACCATCTCGCTCACACTCACCTCACAAGGCCCCAGACACAAGCTCATAGAGGCATGGATATCAGGACTGTTGATACCGAAATCGCGCAGCATCTGAACAAACTGCTGCGGATTCAGCTTACTCATCAGATAAGCACTGATCCAGTTGTTACTCTGCTGCAATCCCCACTTCAGCGTCACCATCTGTCCATAGCGCGAATGGTTGGCGTTACGTGGCGTCCAAGGTCTTCCGGCTACCATATAGGTATGCTGGCGGTTTGGAGCCAGATCACATGGCGAGAAGCCGTTTTCCATCGCCAGACTGTAGAGGAAAGGCTTGATGGTAGAACCCACCTGTCGGCGTCCCAGACTCACCATGTCGTACATGAAGTGAGAATAGTCCAGTCCTCCCACGTATGCCTTCACGGCACCTGTCTTCGGATCCATACTCATGAATCCGCTGCGCAGGTAGGTCTTGTAATAGCGGATGGAATCCAATGGACTCATCAGCGTATCCACGTCACCATGATAGGTGAACACGGTCATGTCTATCTTCTTGCGGAAGGCATCATGAATCTCCTGTTCAGAACATCCTGCTGCCTTCATCGTCTGATAGCGCTCGCTCTGCGTAATGCTGCGGTTCAGGATTACCTTGATCTGCTTAGGCGTCAGCTTGTCGCTGTATGGCGAACTTGGCTTGCGTGCAGTCTCCTTGCTGAAGATAGGCTGCAGATAGCGTGCCACGTGCTGATATACAGCCTCTTCGGCATATCGCTGCATGCGGCTGTCGATGGTAGTGAACACCTTCAGACCATCACTGTATACATTGTATGGTGAACCGTCTTTCTTATAGTTCTTGTTGCACCATCCGTAGAGCGGATCGGTGTTCCACAGGATGGAATCGGTCACGTACTGCGCATAGTTCCAGGATGGATAATTGCCACGTTCCGGACGCTTTGCCATCATGTAATGGCGCAGGTATTCACGCAGATAAGTGGCTGTACCGTCCTTATGGTCGGTACGGTGGAAGTTCAGCGTCAGCGGTTCGGCAGCATACCGGCTATACTCACCCCGGCTGAGATAACCTGCCTTCACCATCTGAGAGAGCACCACATTGCGTCTGTCGCGTGCACGGTCCGGATAGCGTACCGGATTGAAGAGCGACGGGTTCTTGCACAGTCCTATCAGAGTAGCCGCCTCGCAGAGCGTCAGGTCCTTCGGCTCCTTATTAAAATAGGTATTAGCCGCCGTCTTGATACCCACGGCATTATGCAGGAAATCGAAGTAGTTGAGATAGAGGGCGATAATCTCCTGCTTGGTATAGTATCGCTCCAGCCTGATGGCAATCACCCACTCTATCGGTTTCTGCAGCAATCGCTCCAGCGTACTCCCAGCCTTCTCGGAATAGAGCTGCTTGGCAAGCTGCTGGGTAATGGTACTGCCACCGCCGGCATTGGTCTGTCCCAGGATTCCACGCTTGATGACGGCACGTCCCAGGGCACGGTAGTCGATACCCGAATGCTCATAGAAACGGGCATCCTCGGTAGCCACCAGCGCCTTTATTAAATAAGGTGACATCTTCTTGTAAGGTATCACGATTCTGTTCTCCTTGTTCAGGTTCCATGTACCCAGCACCTTTCCGTCTGCCGAATACACCTGAGTGGCGAATCTGCTGATAGGATTCTGCAGGTCCTCGATGTCCGGCATGTAACCGATCCATCCGTTCCAGATGGCAAAGAAGGCCAGCATAGCTGACACGACAAAGGTGGCAAAAATGCCCCATAACGTATAGATAAAATGTTTTCTCATCTCTATTTCTTTATTTATTTTGTGCAAAATTACATAAAAGTTTTGACTTTTCGCACATAAATCGAAAATTATTTGTACCTTTGGGGGCGATTTTAGAACATTACAATCAAAAACAAATGGAAAAACATAATTTTGTAACGATTGCAGACCTCTCTAAAGAGAAGATCACCTATCTCTTGGAGATGGCACAGGAGTTTGAAAAGCATCCTAACAGGGAGCTGTTGAAGGGAAAGGTCGTAGCGACCCTTTTCTTCGAGCCTTCTACTCGTACACAGCTCAGTTTCCAAACAGCAGCCAATCGCCTTGGCGCCCGCGTCATCGGTTTCTCCGATGCCAAGACTTCCAGCACCACCAAGGGCGAAACGCTCAAAGACACCATCCTCATGGTAAGCAATTACGCTGACGTGATTGCCATGCGCCATTTCATCGAGGGTGCCGCACAGTATGCCAGCGAAGTGGCTCCGGTGCCTATCGTCAATGCAGGCGACGGTGCACACATGCATCCTTCACAGTGCCTGCTCGACCTCTACTCTATCTACAAGACCCAAGGTACCTTGGAGAACTTGAACATCTATCTCGTGGGTGACCTCAAATATGGCCGCACCGTTCACTCACTTATCACTGCCATGCGCCATTTCAATCCTACCTTCCACTTCATCGCACCTAAGGAACTTGCTATGCCTGAGGAGTATAAACTCTACTGCAAGGAGCATAACATCAAGTACGTGGAGCATGAAGACTTCAACGAGGACGTGATTGCCGATGCCGACATTCTCTACATGACCCGTGTTCAGAAGGAGCGCTTCTCCGATCTCATGGAATATGAGCGCGTGAAGAACGTATACATCCTGAAGCGCGACATGCTCTGCAAGGCAAAGGAGAACATGAAGATCATGCACCCGCTGCCACGTGTGAACGAGATTGCATACGATGTGGATGATGATCCACATGCATACTATATCCAGCAGGCTCAGAACGGTCTCTATGCACGTGAGGCTATCTTCTGCCACTGCCTCGGCATCTCGCTTGAGGACGTGAAGAATGACAAGACTATTATTGAGTAGTGTTTAGTGATTATTTATTAGTGATTATTTATTAGTGATTAATTATGGGAAATAATAAAAGTCAATTAGTGGTTGCGGCTATCGAGAACGGTACCGTAATCGACCATATACCAGCCGAAAAGACCTATCAGGTAGTGAATCTGCTCCAGTTGGAGAAGATGGACACTCCTGTTACCATCGGCTACAACCTGCCATCCAAGAAGATTGGCAAGAAGGGCATCATCAAGGTTGCCAACAAGTATTTCACCGATGAAGAAATCAACCGCCTCTCCGTGGTGGCTCCTAACATCGGACTGAGTATCATCAAGGACTACGAAATCGTAGAGAAGAAGACCGTAGAGACTCCGGATACGCTGAAGGGCATCGTGAAGTGCAACAACCCTAAGTGCATCACCAACAACGAGCCTATGCAGACCCTCTTCCACACCGTAGACAAGGTGCTCGGCATCGTGCGTTGCCACTACTGCGACAAGGAGCAGCAACTGGGCAAAGTAGAGCTTTGCAAGTAATTTAGAGGCAATAAAATAACAAAAAGTAAGCAATATCACTCAAAATATTACGATTTATTTGGTAGTTTGAGAGATATTGCTTATTTTTGTACCCGATTTCATTAAACATCAACCATAAAAAGTAAAGAGAATGGTAAAAGATCAAGAGATTTTCGACTTAATCGAAAGAGAACATCAGCGTCAGCTGAAAGGCATGGAGCTGATTGCTTCTGAGAATTTCGTGAGTGACGAGGTGATGAACGCTATGGGTTCTTACCTTACTAACAAGTATGCAGAAGGTCTGCCAGGAAAGCGCTACTACGGTGGCTGCCAAGTGGTGGATATTGTTGAGAACCTGGCTATCGAACGCGTCAAGAAACTCTTTGGTGCTGAGTACGCCAATGTACAGCCTCACTCTGGCGCACAGGCTAACGCAGCTGTATTGCTCGCAGTATTGAAGCCTGGCGATACTTTTATGGGCCTGAACCTCGATCACGGTGGTCACCTTTCTCATGGTAGCCTCGTCAATACTTCCGGTATACTCTACCACCCTATCGGTTACAACCTCAACAAGGAGACCGGTCGCGTGGACTACGATGAGATGGAGAAGCTGGCGCTGGAGAATAAGCCTAAGCTGATTATCGGTGGTGGTAGTGCCTACAGCCGTGAGTGGGATTATGCACGTATGCGCAAGATTGCCGACGAGGTAGGTGCGCTCCTCATGATTGATATGGCTCACCCTGCTGGTCTGATTGCAGCTGGTCTGCTGGACAACCCATTGAAGTATGCCCACATCGTTACTTCTACTACCCACAAGACTCTCCGTGGTCCTCGTGGCGGTATCATCCTCATGGGCAAGGATTTTGACAATCCTTGGGGATTGACTACCAAGAAGGGCGAGGTTAAGAAGATGAGCATGATCTTGAATTCTGCCGTATTCCCTGGTCAGCAGGGCGGTCCTTTGGAGCACGTCATCGCTGCCAAGGCTGTTGCCTTCAACGAGAACCTGCAGCCTTCATGGAAGGAGTATGCTGCTCAGGTGAAGAAGAATGCAGCTGTTCTTGCTGACGACCTCATCGGCCGTGGATTCAGCATCGTGAGCGGTGGTACAGACAACCATTCCATGCTTGTTGACCTCCGAAGTAAATATCCAGACCTTACAGGTAAAGTGGCTGAGAATGCGCTCGTTGCAGCCGACATCACAGTCAACAAGAACATGGTTCCATTCGACAGCCGTTCTGCTTTCCAGACATCAGGTATCCGCCTGGGTACAGCAGCCATGACAACCCGTGGCGCCAAGGAAGACATGATGCACCTCATCGCTGAACTCATCGAGGAAGTATTGAATGCTCCTGAGGACGAGAAGGTGATCGCACGCGTTCGTGAGAAGGTGAATGAGACCATGAAGGACTATCCTTTGTTCGCATACTAAAAGATATTTACAAAATTAGGATATTATTATTACAAACTGCGGGCTTACCGTCCGCAGTTTTTTGTTTCACTAAATAAATAATTAAGAAAAGGAAAAATTTATGAAAAAGATGAAAAGCCTACTGCTCATGGCACTTGCGTTGCTCCCTGCGAGCAAAACTTTAGCACAGACCAACGCCCAAGTCTTCTATGATTTCGGCAGTGACCGCAAGTTTGTTACCCTCACCCTCGAAATGTTCAAGCAGGACAAATGGGGTAACACTTATTTCTTTGTAGACCACGACTTCAATTACGACAAGATGGACTCCAGCAGTCCTAACGTAGCACAGGGTGGAACCTACACAGAGATTTCACGTGCCTTGAACTTCTGGCAGAACACCAAGATGAAGAACTGGAATCTCCACGTAGAGTACAATGGCGGTATCACCAAGAACTACCCTATCAACAACGCATGGCTCTTCGGTGTGGAGTATTTCATGCACGACAAGAGTTTCAAGAACACCTTGACACTCCAGGCACTCTACAAGACTATCCGCAAGACCGACCAGAATGTGCCAATGCAGTTTACCGCAGTTTGGGGATGCAAGGACATCTTTGGATTAAAGGGCTTGAACTTTAGCGGCTTCGCTGATTTCTGGTGGGAGGACCACACAAGTATGCTTGACAAGGATGGAAACGTGAAGCTCGACAAGAATGGCGAAGTAGCCTATACTCCTGAGCACACCGTCTTCACCACAGAACCACAGCTCTGGTACAACGTAGGCCAGCACTTCGGCTGCGAGAACCTCAGCGTAGGTAGCGAGGTTGAAATCAGCCACAACTTCGGCAGCAATGCCGGCTGGATGGTCCGTCCTTGCCTCGGTGTGAAATGGGACTTCTAACCGTTCTCTTTTGAACCTTTTCTGAGGGCGCTTCTGATGCTTTTCAAATGTTAAATACCGTAAATTCGGTATTCTTGTGAGAAGAAAAAAAGAAAACAAGAAAAAAAGAAAAGAAAAAGAAGTAGCAAGAAGAAAAGATAAAAAAGAAAATAAATAAAAGAAAAAATAGAAAAAAAATAAGAGGTTTAATCCGAAGCCGAATTGCTCAAATTTTCGCAATTTGGCTTCGGAACATTCCTCTTCCGATTTTTATTTTGATTTTCAACAACTTACGTTATTTTTTTACCGTCAGTCCGTTATCCGAAATTCCTCCAATGCCGTCTTTCTTCTTGCTGTATTGACGGGTGACGCCACTCAGATTGATTCCTCCAACACCTTCCGATGTTGCATTGACAGACTGGCAATCAACCTTGGCTTTCACGCTGCCTACACCTTCGTTCAGGATATTCAGGCTGCCACCCTTGAAGAATCCCAGGTTCACAGAGCCAACACCCTCGTTGTCCACCTTCAGACTTCCCATGGAAACGTTCGTAATCTTCACAGAGCCTACGCCTTCATTATCAACCGTCATGTTATCTCCAGCCACATCATCGATATTCACGGAGCCTACACCCTCGTTGTCTACAGTCACCTTGTTGGCAAGAATCTTTCCGATATAGACAGAGCCTACGCCTTCGTTATCAATGGCGAAACGGTCGCTGTTGATGGTCTTGGCATGGAAGCTTCCCGTACCCTCCTGTGTCACCTTCACCAGGTCAGGACTGGTGATATAAATCTTCAGTCGCTTGTTTTCAGAGTTGCAGGAAGCAGGCACGGTCAGTCTGCCGTTGTATCCGATAACCACCTCGTCGTTGCGATACACCACCTTCAGTTTCTCCTTCATCTGCTGCAGGAACTTTGCGTCCTTAATGGCAGAGTAGTCCAACCGGACATCGCATTCATCTCCATCATTCTGGGTATAATAGACGTCAGCCACAGCCTCCACATCAATCGCCTTGAAAGGCTTCTGGCGCAAGTCATCCTGCACGTAACTCAAATCTCCCTTCACGGTAGAACCCGTAGAATCAAAGCTGCAGGCAGTAAGCCCGGCAGCAGCCAAGAACATAGCGGCACCAGCCACCATCAAACCAATACTTTTCATAATCCTTCAATTTTAAATTGTTCGTATTTCTGGCATTTAGACGAAAGAAAGGAGCAAAAGGTTGCAGGAAATTTCAAAAAAAGTATTTTCCCCAAACTACAAAAAAGCCCTAATTCAATTTTAAAGAAGCCTCTTTCCGGTTTCATTTAAGCCTTAAACGGAGTTGGTTTAAGGCTCATTTAACTGTTACGTTAGGCTTAAACAAACCTTACGTAAGCCTTATTCCAAATCAATTCTTATAAAAAATCCCGGAAAAAGCTTGCAGGTTTGGAAATAAAGCCGTATCTTTGCGGTAGAGTTTTAGAACAGATGGGCTTAGAGCAATCATTGTTATCGCTCACAGCTATCTATTCATTAAACTTTGCTAATATTAAACATCTTTAACGAAAAAATCTGCTTCATTTGAAATAATTACACTATATTTGCACCGTCTAATTGATGGCTAAAGCCCGAAGAGCTAACTAGTTAACTCCTAAAAGTAAGCAAAAACTACTTTGTTAGGCAAATTTAGTAAAAGATTTTAGGCAAAATGTTGATTAATTGAACAAAAAGAATCATAAAGTAAGAAATTACAATTTAAACTTAAATAGATATGAAAGTATTCAATTCTAAACTTGCTGCTATAGGTTTGGCAGCATTCGTTTTCGCATCATGTAGCGACAGCTCTTCGGATCCTGCCACTCCTATCACCCCTGGTACCGTCCCTTCAGAGATTACCAAGATTGGACTTACACAGACTGATGCTGCACAGTTGGCAGCTAGCGTTACCAACTACAAGCGCAGCAGCTCTAACAAGGCTAGAACTCGTGCCTTTAACGAGACTTTGTTCGATGGACTTACTGAAAGCACCAAACCAACAGCTCCTTCTGCTGATGGTGCTAAGCAGCTGAATGCTGCAACCGATTTGTCAAACGACAAATACAAGACAAGAAGCGGAAAGACTTACGACTTCTCTACCAATACAATTGAGAACACAACTCTCTTTGTTGCAGGTAACAGTACTGTAAAATACAGCAACTTGGGATCTGGCAATACCATCGTCGTCCTGAAGGGCGGCAAGCTGGAGTATACTGGTTCAGGTAGTGCTATTCCTCAGAACAATACCATTTATGTTCTAGAGTCTGGTTCATACAGCATCGCCAATGAAAATATCACCATTGACGGTACCTTGTATTCTTCAAGAGCTCTCGGAAAGATTGAGGGACATACCACAGGCGACAAGAAATCTGAAGGTACTCCAACACAAAACATCACAATCAATGGTTCTGTATACCTCAGTGGCTACAAGCATACTGTAACTGATCCTGAAAGTGCGAATTACGGAAAAGAAATAACAGAATACGCATCTCTTCGTGCAAAGACTTTGACCATCAACGCTGGTGCAAAAGTCAACACTTTGGACCGTGTCACCTTTACCAATGACGTCGTTATTGCCGGTGCATTGCATGTAGGTAAGGCTGCCATTGTCAAGAACATGACGATCAAAAATGGCGGTGTATTCTATTCTGACAACTCTGCCAAGATTAAGAACAAGCTCACTATGGAGGCAGGTTCATACATGGATCTAAAATACCTGAACGTAACAGACAACGAATACACCGACAATGGTACAGAGAAGCCTACCAAGGTTCCAGGAAACGCTGTAGCAGACTTGAAGGGCAACTGCCAGATTGTAATCGGCAATCACGGTGTAATGTCTTTCAATACTTTGAAGACAGACAACACTTCCGGTCAGGTAGTATTGGGTGATGACGCCAACAACGTGGCTGTCATCAAGGCTGACAAGTTTATCTATGCAGGAAACGACGAAAACGTCAATTTCATCAGCACTCCACATACTAACAACCAGACAATCCTGGCTCAGCTCAAGGAGAGCTATAAGAATGGCGCAGAGTCAGAAGGCAATAAGGTAGACTTCGACTATTTGGTATTTAATGCAGATGTACAGAGCTACGACTACATCACTGGCGGTGGAGCCTTGACTGCAGGACCAAACTTCAGCTATGTACTGAAGGATGAATACGAGGTAGCAAAACAGAAGAAGCTTATGCTGTTGTCAACTATCGCAAACTACGATAGAGACACTCAGTCAGCAACAGCCATCGTACCTACAGACGACAACAAGGTATACGTTTCATACCATACCAATGGTACTGAATTCGGTGGAAGCATTGATGTTGCAGAAATGAATGGCGAACAGCTTACATTGAAGCAGAGAGTACAGCAGGCTGAAGCAGGAGCTACATACGACTTCAACCACTTGAACGTCATCAACAGCAAACTGTACTTGGCTGGAAGTGCCAAGGGCAAGGATGGCAAGCAGTATGGTGGTGCTACCGTAAGTTATGCAGCCATAGGCGGCGATGGTACATTGAACGTCACAGAGGGTTTGACTTCCCAGTCGTTAGACAACGCTGTTAAGGGCGATGCTAACTGCGTTGTACCATTCGGCAACAACATTGCTGTAGCAAGCACTCTTGGTTACTCTGTTTACGACCCAACATTAGTAAAAGGTGAGTTAACAAAAACTACAGGCAAAGCTAAATTCGTGGCAGTAAATGGTACATCACTCGTTGGCTTGAACTACACATCTGAGATTACTGCAGGTGATGCAGAAGTACAGGGTGAGGTACAGGTATTCGACAATTCTATGAAGCAAACAAGTAGCTTCAATGTTGGTTCAATTGCACCTAACAACGGTAAGAACATGATTGCCATTGACAGCAACGGCAGAATCTACGTCTGCAAGAGCGCTAAGGGTTTGATGTGTTACGAGAATGGTAGTCCTGCTTGGGCATCAGAATGGACAACACCAACTTCTAAGAGTGATAAAAACGTTAGCGTTGACAAGCGTCAGGGTTACATCAATGGTGTAGCAGTAGACGACAACTACGTATACGTAGCAGCTGGTGCTTATGGTCTCGTAGTCCTCACCAAGGATGGTAAGGAAGTTACTCACAAGAGAATTGGAACATCTGGCAACTCTGCCAACTATGTAGCAGTTAAGAATGGTCTTATCTATGTTGCATACGGTAAGGGACGTATCCAGGTATTCAAGCTCACTAGCGGAGCTGCTCAATAATACAGAATCATAACAATACCCTCTGCTCTCCCATCCAATCGATGGATGGGAGAGCAAACCTTATTAAAAACTTAACCAGCTCATCAAAAACAAACTGGCTAAGCCTTTATAAGGCAAAACACAAAATATCAATCAAGAAATAACATCAAAACAGAAAGCTAAAATGAAAGCATTAAATATCAAACTTGCAACATTCAGCTTTGCAGCATTGCTCTTAGCTTCTTGTAGCGATAGCAATAGCGATGGTACTACAAATGTGCCTATCGCCAGCATGAATTCCAAGATTATAGGAAGCGACTTGGTGCAAAACACGAATGCCCAGGAATTGGCTAGCCGTGTTTTTAATTACAAGAGCAAAATTGCGACTAAATCTAGAACTATAGATGAAAGCAACTCATCATATTTTACAAATATTCTCAGCATGCCAGAGGCTCCAGCTTCTATTCCTGCTGATGCCAAGAATCTGAAAGACTATACGGGTTGGGATTTACCTGCAGGAACATATTATGTACCAGCAGGCGAAACAGTAGAATGCAACCATCCATACTCTGGCGTGACACTCTATGTAGCAGGAACATTCATCCAGAACGGAATGAATGCCGACGGCAACACCAAGATATATATCCTGAAAGGTGGAAAGTGGAAGACAACCTCCAATGAATTAGTCAACGGAAATGCTACTGTTTACAATTATGGAACGCTGGAGGCTACAAATAGCCAGTTCACCATTAAAGGTACATACTTAACTGATAGCGACTTAAACTTCCCCGGAGATAAGTTAAACATTGAAGGCAGCTGCTATGTTGGAGGTAATCTTACAGCTAAGGAGCTGACGAATAGCGGTATGTGCCTTAATGTTAAAGGAAATTGTAACCTGGGAAATAGTAAGTTTACCTTAAATGGTAGCATATGGAATGGTCCCAAAGGTATCATGAATGTGGATGGAACATTCACCTGCGGTTCTTTAGAACTCAACACAGATGCTAAACTATATAGCAGTTGCGCAACCAAAGTTGCAGGAACTGTAAATGTTAATAGTGGATCAGAACTCCATATATCCTATTTGAAGGCAGGAGATATCATTCAGAGTTCAGGCTGCAAGTTTATTCTGAAAGACCAAAGTCTGATTGAATGTAACACATATACAGACAACAACGCAAGTGATGACTGGAACATAAACAACAATGTTTCAAATGCCGGTTCACTCATTGAAGGCGACAACGCAGTAGCTGTCATCAAAGCCAAGAAATTTGCTTTCAATACAGGAGCTCCAACAGAGAATGGAACAATGAAATTTGACTGTTTCATGTTCAGAACTCCATCAGCAACATCGAAGATTGTTCTTGACGGTAAATTCTATCAGCAGGATTTAACAACGGAAATCATTCCGTTCTTCCCAGGAACTCAGATTTACAGAATTGACCAGACTGACAATATCTCTGATGTAATCATCAATAAGACTGAATGTAATGGACAGACAGGTTGGAAGCCTGGAAAGGATCCGGATCCAGAACCAAATCCAAATCCAACTCCTACTCCAAAGCCATCACCTCTTACACCAATCAGCGTGATAGAGCCAGATCATACACATGACATTTCTGCAACATGTGTTCAGCCTTTCGAAGGAAAGATGTATATGTCATATCATACCCGTGGTGACGGACATGGTTCTTGTCTGGAAGTATTCGAACCAGTTGATGCTAACAACGAAGTGAAACTGCTCCAGTACATTTACGATAGTGAAGGTTTGTTAGACTGGAACCACTTGATGGTGTACGATGCTAACAATGCAAAACAGGTTTACGCTGTTGGTAGTCACTACAAGAAAGCCGGTGCATTAGGCTACATTGATATAACAAGTAGCGGATTGCTGAATGCAGATCCAAAAACTATCGTAACAGAAGAAGGAGAAAAGAAGGAAATCAAACCGCTGAATATTCTTCCTCTGAATGCAAACGAAAAGGGTACAGATGAAAACTGCATCGTATACGACAACAACTCTAACCGTTTTATCGTTGCAACAACAAAGGGATACACAACATACGATCCTGCAACATTAAATGAAATTGAGACTGTAGAAAAACCTGGTAAAGCAAAGCATGTTGCTATTGGAGACGGTAAGGTTGTTACATTGGTATTCACAGAACAAGCACAATACAATCCATCCAAGGACCCTGCAGAAGCAGCCAAGGAATGGATTAATGCTCAGATTGAAGTGAGAGACATATCGGCAAGTATGAAATCTACACCGGATGTTACAATCACAACACCTGCCATTTTACCTCACTACGGTAAAAATACTATCGCTGTGAAGAACGGTAAGATTTATGCTTGCCTCGGTGCTGCAGGTCTCTACTGCTACGACTTGAATACAGGAACAGAACTCGGACACTACCAGATGCCTAATCCTATTATCAAGGATAGCAAGCAGGGTAAGAACGGTTCCTATAAGGCTTATGCTAACGGTTGCTTCGTTGGTGACGACGGCAAGGTATACATTGCTTATGGTTCATACGGTGTCGTTGTTCTCAAAGCTGGAACTCTTGAATCAGGAAGTCCTGAAACCATTGCTCATAGAGAAGAAGGCAAATCTGCCAACTATATCACTGTTTACAATGGTTACATCTATGTAGCATACGGACAGAAGAGATTGCAAGTTTATCAACTCGTAGAAAATTAATCTTAAAAGCTAGCATAAAAAACTAGCATACAGATTGATATAGATATTTTAATAAACTAAGAACATAGTGAATGCAGCTGCAACAGCTTGCAGCTGCATTCATCGTGTTTAAATAAGTAAAGCTATGAAGCGTAAATTAATACTATATACAACAACGGCTCTTCTGACAATGATCGGAGGACAGCAAGGATGGGCACAAACTCAAGGCAAAAGACAAAAGAAGAGTTTTAGCCCTAAAATGCTCGTCTACGAAAATCTGAAGAACGAAAACGTATTGAGACACTTCAACCAACGCTTCGCACAACTCGACACACTCATCAATAACCCAATCTGGGTGAAATCACCAGTCATCGAACTGGGACTCAACAAACAACATACTGCTGACATTAAAACCACTGACTCATTATACTGGGCTAAAACTGCATACGAACAGTTGGCTATCAACAGACATAACGGACTGGAAGTGACTGGTCAGATATACGCCAGACCAGACGCATACTTCGATGCCGACAACGACGATGCAGAACAGGTCTCCAAGTACAAAGCCAAAGTACAGGCAGAACTGGGATGGAACATCATCAACAGCAAGTTCTACCAGGGAAAGGAAAAGAGAAACAAAGTGGCCCTAGCTAACGAACTCTCACGTCTACAAGACAAAAAGAGACTGACTGCAGACATCTATGAAAAGGCAGCAGATGAGCTGACCGAACAATATAACTTCTATATCGGTACCGTCATAGCACACAAGCTGGACAACCTCGACATCATGAACGAGGCTTACCAGTATATGCTGGAGAAAGACCGAATAAGCAACGACAAGATGCTCAAGGTGATGAACGACAAGCTGGAGGCGGAATACGACATCTCCATCCTCTGCTCCGACAGAGACATCACCAACAAACCGATTTACCGCATCAAGCCTACCCGCGTGGTGGTAGACACCACAGCCCTCTGGGAACACGTAGACAAGGAAAGCCTGGATGCAAGAATCGTAATGACAAAGCTGGAGATAGCCAACAACGAAAGCAAGCTGAACAACTATCTCAGCACTACCCGACTCACCCCATTCGCCAGATGGTCAACCTACTGGCAGAGCAACGACAAGTTCTCGCACAATGGTGATGTAGGAATCAGATTCACCGTGCCAATCTACAACGAAAACCCAAGAAAGAGAAAGGCACTGGAGACACAGAAAGAGATTATCATGAACAGCAGAAGCACCGACGTGAAGGAAATCAGACAGTCGGTAGGCATCCTGCTGAAAAAGATAGAAAACCTCAACCAGGCTATAGCCACTGAGGCTTACCACATACAGCAGACAGGAAAATACATCGACATGCGACGGTTCGCATATAAAAACCAGAAAAACGGGTACAACTACCTGATGAGAATGGAAGAATATACCGGACTCCTGGAAAGCATGGAAAGAATGTACAAGCTGATGTTGAACCGCGGACTCGCCATCATCAATATAGAGAAGGCTGTAAGCATCTATAACAACAACAATATATTCAACGAGATCGAACTATGAATGAGTTTCAATATGACAGCACGCCACAGGAACAGGCGATGGCCGACTTGCTGAAATCGCAAAGCCACCGCTTGGCTAGACAGCAGATTATATTCGCGCTGATCTTCCTCCTCATCATCGTACTGACAGCATACTATATCATTACCCGAATGATCTGGGCCATCTATGACGGATATGTAACACTCGATGAAAACCATATCTGTGCGGTTGACGACATCTACATTCTGAAGGTAAACAAGGAGGTGGGAGAAATAGTACACAAAGGTGATACGCTCTACTCCTACGTACTGCTGGGAAATATCGTAACCCAATACGACCCAAACATCATTCCGTCGGCGGTAAAGGAAACCCACGACATGGAAGTGCAGGCAAAACTGGCTAGAGAAGAGATTCCGGTACTGCGTACCCGACTGGCTGAACTGAAGAAACAGAAAGCTTCAGAAAGCTCGGACATCTACTACGGACTGACCAACAACACCAAGCGCAACCAGCTGGATGCTGAGATTGCCGAGGTGGAGGAAGAAATAAGAAAGCAGATGAACAAGGTGACCATCTACTCACAAGCCAAGAACACCACCTATAACTTCATGAGCAGAAGAGGTGCAGGCATGGCGGGTGCTGACATGCCATACTCCAGCAATACCAGCATCTACAACCACGCTCTGATACACTACTGCTGTGCGCCTGCCGATGCCTACGTCACAAAGGTGAACGTGAGCGACAAGACACTGGTGTTCAAGAGCGATGAAGTGCTCACCATCCAGCATACCGACTATGCAGCATGCCACCTGGGCATCATCACATACGTGCCTAGTGAGAAAATCAAGTATATGGAAAGTCCTGACGATGCTGACGTCATCGTGAACAAGGACCTGGTACTGAAGGCTAAGCTGCAGATGGTGGGTCTGAGAGTGGAGGAAATTCCAAAGCACCTGCAGAGCAACTTCTCGCACGATGCAAATGCCGTAGTGGCAGTATTCACCTTCAAACCCAACCAGCGAGTGCCGGCTTGGGTGATGAGCAACAAACTGCCGGTGAGAATCAGGGTGAACAAGATCAGTGCGATGTTAGACCCTAAGCCACTGCCGATGTATACCATCCCAGTGGACAAGAATCAAAATGTGATGAGAAGTTCAAAGCTCGTCACACCTGAACAAAACAAAGACAACGTGAAGAAATGATTGGACTAAGAAGAAACAAAAGAGGAGACACGGTGCTGACCATCGATACCTTCATCGATATCGACTCAACACCAGATATCCAGTCAGACTACTTCGACTGCATATACATCAATACGACTAGTGAACGTGCGTTCCATGCAATCCTGTTTGGAGCCAGCCCTATCCTATCGTATAAATGTAGCTATAAGCCGCTGTTCGTCAATACGGCGGTATCGGGAAAGGAACAGATCACTGACTATATCGTAGACGCATACGTCAGCGACATGAGCAATGAGAAAGTTTACGAGATTATCGACCGAATCAAGATGGCAAAAAAGAAGTACGGCATCAAGCAGGAAACTGCAAGACCTACACAGCCGAACCAGCTCTTTGCCAACATTCTGAGATATCTCCTATCACGCGACCAGAGAATCATGGGGCACCGACTCCTGGAGAAATCATCGCTGGGATACATCAACCCTATCTTTGAGCACTATCACAGTATGGGTCTGTTCCATCTCAACGAGATGTTCATGTTCAAGGATACAATGGTGGAATATGGTGTACTCAAGATGCACCGCTTCCTCATCAAGGAACACCTCTGCCCGAAGTGCAACCACTCGCACCTGTTGTATACAGAGTGCTGCCCGAAGTGTGGAAGTTCCAACCTGAAGATTCAGAACATCATCCACCACTTCAGCTGCGCCAACGTATCGCCGGAGAGTTCATACAACATCGGCGGTATGCTGGTCTGTCCGAAATGTCACAAGAAACTGCGCCACATCGGTGTAGACTATGACCGACCTGCAGTGGTATATACCTGCAACGACTGTGAGAACTCGTTCACCACCCCACTGACCAAGGCTACCTGCTGCTACTGCGAGAGTACCTTCCCGGTGAATGCACTGGTGCCACGAGACGTAGTAGACTATGAGATAACAGAGGAAGGTGTGCGCGCCCTGACACAGGACAGCCTCATACTCAACAACATGACCAACCTCTATGACAACTTCATGGAATATCAGCTGCTGGTAAACCGCCTGCGCCGACTCCTGATGGAGACCTACCGCAAGGAACAGGTATCAGTACTGGTAGGAAAGATATGGATACTGAATGCCGAACAGGACACGGTGAAGATCAAGGACAGTCTGCAAGCCAGCTTCTGCCGCCTCTTCTCCAACCACAAGGTGTCGTACAACAACAACATCTTCTACATCACGTATTCCGTATTCAGCGACATCACCGTAGAGGATGCACAGCATGAACTGAGCAAGCAGATGTCAAAGGCTATCAGAAAGGTGGCCGACAAGATAGAACCAGACGAGCTGATATGCTGCGTTCTCGATACCAAGACCAAGGAGGTGGCCGGCAACTACGAGGAATTCTTCGACAAGATGAACTACGTAGAGCTGACTCCAGACGACTACTGCGGTTATTCGGAGGAAGAAATGACCGAAGAAGAAGAAAACAAGACCGCAGAGACCCCACTGGAAATAAAGCCAAAAGAAGATGAGAACGACAAGATCATGAAGCGCGTCAAGCTATACAAGCAGCTGGTAGCCGTGCTGATTACCATTGCCGGTGTACTGATACTGCTAGCCATACTGGCGCTCACGATATTGAGATAAGAAACAACTAGTAAAGAAAGGAGATGAGTAGGTATGTTTGAAATCGTAGAAACTCTGAACCACTTCATGGACTGGTTGGGTACACTCTCACTGAGCAGCATCCTGAGTACCTACTGGTTTCTGTTCTTCATTGAGATGCCGAGATATTACCTGCTGGAATATCTGGTAATATTCAACCGACTGACCAATAAGAACAAGATAGAAAAGGAAAAGGAAGTGGCAAGATTCTATCTCTACAGAGAGAATCCGCTCGTTTCGATACTCGTACCGGGAAAGAATGAGGGAAAACATATATACAAGATGGTGAACTCGCTCGCCGAACAGACCTACAGAAACTATGAAATCATAGTGGTAGACGACGGCAGCGATGACTACACCAAACTGATATGCACCGACCTCTATCGGGCTGGTTACATCACCCATTATCTGAGACTGGAAGACCGAGGAGGTAAGGCTGCGGCAAGCAACTATGGGGCACAGATGGCTAAAGGAAAATACATCGTCTGCCTGGATGCCGACTCATCACTGGACCGTGATGCACTGGAGAAGATTCTCCTCCCCTTCTACATCGACGGTATGGTAAAGGGTGTGGGCGGATGCGTGAAGGTACGCAACAACAAGGAGACCATCTGCTCATCGCTGCAGGCGTTCGAATACCTGAAACGAATACAGGTGGGACGTATCGTGACGAGCGAGCTGGGCATCTACCACATCATATCGGGTGCCTTCGGCGCCTTTGACAGAGCAACACTGAAAGAGGTAGGATTCTGGGACATCGGACCAGGACTGGATGGTGACCTCACACAAAAGATAAGAAAGGCAGGATACAAGGTGAAATTCGCAGAAGATGCCATCTGCATGACCAATGTGCCAACGCAATGGTATAAACTGTATCACCAGCGTATCAGATGGTCGCGTTCGCTCGTAAGATTCCGCTTGCGCAAACACCGCGACATCCTGCTGCCAACCAAGAACTGGTCTATATTGAACTGGATCTCCAACATGGAGAGCGTAACGTACGACTGCTTCCTCAACTTCCTGTGGTTGTGGTATATCGTGAAACTCGCCATCACCTTCAATAGCCACATCGTAGAGATATTGGCGCTGGGCTACTTCATCCGAGTATGCTTCTCCCAATTCGCCTTCCTACTGGTGATGATGGTGACAGAGAGAAGAAAAGAGGAAATGTTCCTCTACCGATTCTTGCCGCTGATGTCGCCGTATACAGGTTACTTCCTACGTATCGCACGACTTTCAGCCCATCTGCAGGAGCTCTTCTTCCATCGCTCGTATGCCGATGCATGGAATCCGGAGAAAACTTCCCGATACGCTCAGCTGGAGGGAATGTAAAAAATGAATAAACAATAATACAAACTTAATATATATAGTATATGAATAACAAATCTTTTGAGTTTAAGATAGGCGTGATTGGACTAGGCTATGTAGGTACACCGCTTGCATGCTTATTCTCAAAGAAATACGATACTTGGGGTTACGACATCAATGCTGCCAAGGTAGCTAAATTAGCCAGGAAACAGGGATCGGAAGACAGAATGCTGTCTAAAGCTCTCGAAAGGGGACTAAAGCTGACCTGCGACATCAGCGACTTGAAAGGCTGCAATGTATACATCATAGCTGTACCGACACCGGTAAACAAGTCGAACAAACCTGATATCAGCTGCGTCAGAAATGCTACTACAGCAGTAGGCAAAATCCTGAAACCGGGAGACATCGTGGTATATGAATCTACAGTCTATCCCGGACTGACAGAAGAAGTATGCGCTCCGTTGCTGGCATCAACATCGGGACTCAAGCTGAACGATAACTTCTTCGTAGGTTTCTCACCTGAGAGAATCAACCCGGGAGATACCGTCCACACCATAGAGAACATCGTAAAGGTGACCAGTGGTTCTACACCCGAAGCGGCAGAAATCATCGACAACCTCTACAGCTCGGTTCTCACCCATGGCACTCACAAGGCTAAGAGCATCAAAATAGCCGAAGCCTGCAAGCTGATGGAAAACTGCCAGCGAGATGTTCAGATAGCATTCTTCAACGAGATGGAAAAAATCTTCGACAAGATGAACATCAGCATCGAGGATGTGACGGAAGCAGCCAGTACAAAATGGAACTTCGTTCCTGCTACCCCAGGACTTGTTGGCGGTCACTGTATCGCTGTAGATCCATACTATCTCATCAACAAGGCACAGGAGGTGGACGTGGTTCCTTCGCTCCTCTCTACGGCACGCGAGGTGAACGAGCAGATGGCGGTCTGGATGGCAGGCAAGATCAAAAGTGCATGCGACTTCAGAAAGTTCAAGGCTCCCGAGACCAAGGTGCTCATCCTGGGCTTCTCGTTCAAGCCTGACAGCGATGACATCAGAAACACCAAGGTAGCTGACCTCTACATCAACCTGGTGGGAACAGGATACAAGACTACCCTCTACGACCCGCTGGTAGACAAGGAGGAAGTGAAGAATGAATACGGCATCCATGTAGAGGATGACGCTAAAGTATTGGATAAAGTCTATGATATCGTGGTGATAGGTACACATCACAAGATATTCGATAACATCAATATGAACAAGTTGCTCTCTGCCAAAGGCTTCATGTGCGACATATACGGAGTACACAAGGCTAGAAAAGCTTAGAGCAGCGACGACCTAACTGTACAATAAAAGAAAAGCCAAAGTAAAAGTAAATGATTATGAACAAATATAAAGTGCTGATCGTTGACGATATCCCTGAGAATATCCAGACTCTCGGAGAAATGATCAAGGATTTTGACCTGGATGTGAAAATAGCAGAAGGTGGTCAGGATGCCATCGACATCATTGATTCATACACACCAGACATCATCTTGCTCGACTTGATGATGCCTCATGTGAATGGATGGGACGTGATAGATCACGTCAGAGAAAAATATAGCAAGAACGAGATGGTCATCATCGTTGTATCCCTGTTAAACAACAAGGACAACATCGATGAATGCTATGAACTGGGAGTCAACGACTATATCACCAAACCGGTGATCAAAGCCCGACTCACCAGTTCAATAGAATCTCATCTCAGGAATCTCAGCAGAAATTAAGATATAGCCTTCTGCAAGATGTCGTTGGCATGAGCCACACGGTCACTTGTAGGAGGTTCTATCCCTGACAACGGGTAAGGTATACCCAATTTTTCATACTTGTAGATGCCCATCGTATGATAAGGCAATACATCAATGCGCTCTATATTAGAGAGCGTTGAGAGGAAATCGCGCAATTCTTCCAGGTATTCATCCTTGTCGGTGATACCTGGAATGAGTACGTGACGTATCCATACAGGCTTGTGAATCTCGCTCAGATAGCGGGCACAATCCAGTATATTCTTATTGGAATGAAGCGTGAGTTTACGATGCTCTTCATCATTGATATGCTTGATATCAAGAAGAACAGTATCAGTGACGGTCATCAGACGCTCAAATTTCTCGAAGTTTTTCCCTTCTCTATGAAAGGGTTGAGCCGAGGTATCAAGACAGGTATTGATGCCACGCTGATGGGCTTTCTCGAAGAGTTCGATGAGAAAGTCTATCTGCATCAATGCCTCGCCACCGCTCACGGTAATTCCTCCTTTATCTCCCCAATAACTCTTGAATCGCTCTGCCTTGTCCAGCAGGTCATCGGCAGTCCACTCCTCTCCTACTCCTGTCTTCCAGGAATCCGGATTGTGGCAGAACTGGCAGCGCATCGGACAACCTTGCAGAAAGATCAAAAATCGGATGCCTGGTCCATCAACAGAACCAAAGCTCTCTATGCTGTGAACAAATCCTTTAGTCATTATAATTAAGCCTTCATTTTACGATAATCATTATAAGCCCATAAGGTAAATATACCTGCTAACAAAGCAAAAAAGCCCATAAATATCAATAGTTCCATAACTTATTTTTTTAGACTATAATGTTAAGCTGAATTGCCCGCTAAATATCCTCGGAAAGAAAATCTAGCGGGCAATCTATATGTTACAAAGAGACAAGAGGATTCTTCACTCTTCCCTCTTCATTCTTCACTTCCTTAGAGTCTCTCATGAGCCTGACGAGCGATTACGTCGAGTTGCTGCTCACGTGTCAAGTCGATGAACTTAACTGCGTAACCACTTACACGGATGGTGAAGTTCTGGTATTCTTCCTTCTCTGGGTGCTCCATAGCATCCTTGAGCTTGTCGATACCGAATACGTTCACGTTCAGGTGGTGAGAACCCTGGTTGAAGTAACCATCCAATACACCTACCAATGTCTGGGCACGCTCCTCATCGTTGTGACCGAGAGCGCCAGGACTGATGGTCTGAGTATTAGAGATACCATCGAGGGCATACTCGTATGGCAACTTAGCTACTGAGTTCAATGAAGCCAAAAGACCGTTCTTCTCTGCACCGTAAGATGGGTTGGCACCTGGAGCCAAAGGAGCACCGGCTGGACGACCATCAGGCATGTTGCTGGTGTACTTACCGTATACTACATTTGATGTGATAGTCAAGATAGATGTAGTAGGCTCTGAATTGCGGTATGTGTGGTGCTTCTTGATCATGTTCATGAAGGTCTTGAGCAACCATACTGCAATCTCATCAGCACGCTCATCATCGTTACCGTAACGTGGGAAGTCACCCTCGGTCTTGAAGCTGAGAGGGAAACCGGTCTCATCACGGACGATGTTTACCTTGGCATACTTGATAGCTGAGATAGAGTCAACTACGTGGCTGAAACCCGCGATACCTGTAGCGAAAGTACGACGAACATCTGTATCGATGAGCGCCAACTCTGCTGCCTCGTAGAAGTACTTATCGTGCATGTAGTGGATGAGGTTCAATGTCTTCACATAAACGCCAGCCAACCAGTCCATCATATCCATGAAACGTGGCATGAACTCATCGTATGTCAATACATCACCCTCAACGGCGCGATACTTAGGACCGCACTGCTCGCGTGTCTTTGAATCAACACCGCCAGATACAGCGTAGGTCAAGCACTTAGCCAAGTTGGCACGTGCACCGAAGAACTGCATTTCCTTACCTGTCTGTGTAGCAGATACACAGCAGCAGATGCTATAGTCGTCACCCCAAACTGGGCGCATTACATCGTCGTTCTCATACTGGATAGAGCTTGTCTTTACAGAGATCAGAGAAGCGTAGTGTTTGAATGACTTTGGCAAGCGAGAGCTATAGAGTACGGTCAAGTTTGGCTCTGGTGAAGGACCCATGTTCTCCAATGTGTGGAGGAAACGGAAGTCGTTCTTGGTAACCATTGAGCGGCCATCCTGACCCATACCACCTACTTCGAGAGTAGCCCAAACTGGGTCACCTGTGAAGAGCTCATTGTAAGAAGGGATACGGGCGAACTTAACCATACGGAACTTCATGACCAAGTGGTCGATGAGCTCCTGAGCCTCATCCTCTGTAAGAGTACCCTCGTTCAAGTCGCGCTGGATATAGATGTCGAGGAATGTAGAAATACGACCTACAGACATCGCAGCACCATTCTGAGTCTTCACAGCTCCGAGGTAACCGAAGTACAACCACTGTACAGCCTCGCGAGCGTTCTTAGCTGGCTGGCTGATATCGTAGCCATACAACTGAGCCATCTCCTTCAAGCCCTTGAGAGCCTTGATCTGCATAGAAACCTCTTCACGAAGACGGATAACGTCGTCGATCATCTCACGGTCGCCCATGTTAGCGAGGTCGTTCTTCTTCTCCTCGATGAGGAAGTCGATACCATAGAGAGCTACACGGCGGTAGTCACCTACGATACGTCCACGACCGTATGTATCAGGAAGACCAGTAAGAATGTGGTTATGGCGCACGAGCTTCATCTCTGGAGTGTAAGCATCAAACACGCCGTCGTTGTGAGTTTTGCAATACTTGTGGAAAATCTCGTGCAGCTTCTCTGATGGCTGGTAGCCGTATGTAGTACAAGCCTGCTCTGCCATCTTGATACCACCGTATGGCATGAAGGCACGCTTCAAAGGCTTGTCGGTCTGCAGACCAACCACCTTCTCCAACTCCTTAGTACCCTCGCCGATGTAGGCAGCACCGTAAGCTGTCAATCCTGAAACCACCTCGGTCTCCATATCGAGCACACCACCCTTGGCACGCTCTTCCTTCTGGAGCTCCTTCAACATACCCCAAAGGGTATTGGTAGCCTGAGTAGGTTCTGCCAGGAACGACTCGTCGCCATCGTAGCTAGTATAGTTGTGCTGGATGAAATCGCGAAGATTCACCTCACTCTGCCACAAGTTTCCCTTGAAACCTCTCCATTCTGTTTTCATCATTTTGATATCCTTAATAAGTTAATAATTAATTATATATTTTGTACACACTGTTTCCTGTTATCAGCTGAATCCTTATACCTTGTTATATATTATATAAAATCCGGCTATCGATAATTTCGATGCAAAGGTACTACAAAAAAACGAAATCCAAGCAGAAATCACAAAGATTTTATCCTCTTAACACTAAAATCATCATTTATGAGTACAGTTTCTGCACAAAAGATATTGAATGTGCAAAGGTAACAAATGTTCATTCAAATGACTGGGAAAAATGAGCAAATAAGGGGGTTTTATCGATTTGTCCCCATTAAAGAACGTTTTATACCCTTCTGTTTGATAAATAATGCATACCTTTGCAGTCGAAATGAAACAAATAACAATGTAAAGATCATCATAGAATAACAATACATGAACATGAATTGGAATCATACAATCAAGACATTAGCCTTTGCCTCTATCTTGGCTCTGGCTCCACCACAGATGATGGCGGCACAGAAAGGTGGCACCTTCACTACTGGAGACAAAACATTCCTTCTCAATGGCAAACCTTTCGTGGTGAAGGCTGCCGAGTTGCACTACCCTCGTATTCCTCGTGCCTACTGGGAGCATCGCATCAAGATGTGCAAGGCTTTGGGTATGAATACCGTCTGCCTCTACGTGTTCTGGAACATCCACGAGCAGCAGGAAGGCAAGTTCGATTTTACGGGTAACAACGATGTGGCTGCATTCTGCCGACTGGCTCAGAAGAACGGCATGTATGTCATCGTACGTCCGGGTCCATACGTTTGTGCAGAATGGGAAATGGGCGGTCTGCCTTGGTGGCTTCTCAAGAAGAAGGACATCCGGCTTCGTGAACAGGATCCATACTTCATGCAGCGTGTTGAAATCTTCGAGAAGGAAGTAGGCAAGCAGCTGGCTCCACTCACCATCCAGAATGGTGGTCCTATCATCATGGTACAGGTGGAGAACGAATATGGTTCTTACGGCAAGGACAAGCCATACGTAAGTGCCATCCGCGACATCGTCCGCAAGAGTGGCTTCGACAAGGTGAGCCTCTTCCAGTGCGACTGGTCATCCAACTTCCTGAACAATGGTCTCGATGACCTTACCTGGACCATGAACTTCGGTACAGGTGCCAACATCGACCAGCAGTTTAAGCGTCTCGGCGAGGTTCGTCCTAACGCCCCAAAGATGTGCTCTGAGTTCTGGAGCGGCTGGTTCGACAAGTGGGGAGCCCGCCACGAGACCCGTCCTGCCAAGGATATGGTAGAAGGAATGGACGAGATGCTGAGCAAAGGCATCAGCTTCTCTCTATATATGACCCACGGCGGAACCAGCTTCGGCCATTGGGCAGGTGCCAACTCTCCTGGTTTCCAGCCAGACGTAACCTCTTACGATTACGATGCCCCTATCAACGAATGGGGATTGGCTACTCCTAAGTTCTACGAACTGCAGAAGATGATGGAGAAATACAACGACGGCAAGAAGTTGCCAGCCGTGCCTAAGGCTCCGATGCAGATCATCAAGGTGACTGAGTTCAAGTTCTGCGAGTACAAGCCTCTGAACTACGGTATCGGAAAGGAAAAGGAAAGCAAAGCTCCCCAGAGTTTCGAGGATATGGATATGGGATGGGGCACCATGGTTTATGAAACCCAGGTTCCTGCCATCGAAGGCATATCAACCCTCACCGGTGAGTTCCACGACTTTGCTCAGGTATATGTGAACGGAAAGTATGTTGGCAAGATAGACCGTGTGAAGAACGAGAAATCACTCGAATTGCCAGCCATGCCACAGGGTGCTCAGCTCACCATCGTGGTAGAAGGTATGGGAAGAATCAACTTCGGCCGTGCCATCAAAGACTACAAGGGTATCATCGGCAACGTAACCCTCACTACTCAGAAGGAGGATTGCGAACTTGCCCTCACCCCTACCCGATGGAACAACAGCACCATCGCTGATGACTACCAGACGGCAGTGAAGGCACTCGCCATGCCATCTAACAAGATGCGCGGTCTGCAGACCAAGGCAGGTTACTACCGTGGCTACTTCAACATCAAGAAGGTGGGCGACACCTTTATTAATATGGAGGCATTCGGCAAGGGTCAGGTTTACGTAAATGGTCATGCTCTCGGCCGCTTCTGGCAGATTGGTCCTCAGCAGACCCTCTATCTCCCAGGCTGCTGGTTGAAGAAGGGCAAGAACGAGGTCATCGTGCTCGATGTAGTAGGTCCTAAGGGTGAAGCAGGCAAGCCAGGTTCCAACGTGGCTCCTACCGCTTTCTGCCAGGATCATCCAGAACTCGACAAACTGAACCTCGAAAAGAGCAACAAGCACAACGAGCCGGGCCATCGCATGGATCTGAATTCTGAGACCCCAGTATTGAAGGGTGAGTTCAAGGCTGGCAACGGCTGGCAGACCATCAAGCTCGACAAGCCTGTAACAGGTCGCTACTTCGCCATCCAGGCAGAGAGCAGCCAGAGCGGTGACAGCCAGATTGCCATCGCCGAGGTTTATCTGCAGGATGCACAGGGCAACCGCATCGACCGCCACAACTGGGTAGCCTTCTATGCCGACAGCGAGAAGGGCAACTCAACACTCGACAAGATGTTTGACTTGCAGGAAAGCACTTACTGGCAGACCGAAAAGGGTGCCAACTTCCCACACCTCGGCATCGTGGATATGGGCAAGGAAGTTACCATCTCTGCTTTCGAGTACTTGCCACGTGCCGAGCAGGGTGCTCCAGGCAGCGTGAAGGCATTCAAGCTCTATGTAAAGAAATAAATGAAAAGAGGGAGACGGAAAGTCTTCCTCTTTTTTTATTTTGTTTTTTTATACATTATTATTCTAATATGTGAATACTTTTCCGTACCTTTGCACCATAAAAACTATTTATTCTTATGTTGACAGATATTGAAATAGCTAAATCAGTAAAACTGCGCCCTATCAATGAAGTGGCAGCAGAACTTGGAATCCATGAAGACCAAGTAGAAAACTACGGCCGTTACATCGCTAAGATTACTACGGACAAAATTGACAGAAACAAGTTTAAGAACCATCATCTTATCCTCGTTACAGCTATCAGTCCTACCAAGGCTGGTAATGGTAAGACCACCGTATCCGTGGGTCTCGCCCTCGGTATGCAGAAGATTGGAAAGAAGGCAGTTGTTGCATTGCGCGAGCCTTCTCTCGGTCCTTGCTTCGGCATGAAGGGTGGTGCTGCCGGTGGCGGTTATGCACAGGTATTGCCTATGGATAAGATCAACCTCCATTTCACTGGCGACTTCCATGCCATCACAGAGGCCAACAACATGATTGCTGCCCTCCTGGACAACTACCGTTTCCAGCACGAGGCAGAGGGATTCAAGCTCAAGAAGATTCTCTGGCGCCGAGTAATGGACGTCAACGACCGTGGTCTCCGTCGCATCATCACCGGTATCGGCGATAAGAACGGCATCGAGACAGAGGCTGGATTCGACATCACTCCTGCTTCTGAAATCATGGCTATCATGTGTTTCGCAACAAGTGTAGACGATCTCCGTCGTCGCATCGACAATATTCTCCTCGGCATCACTGAGGATGACAAACCATTCACCGTCAAGGATATGGGTGTAGGTGGCAGTATCGTTGCCCTCCTCCTCGATGCCTTGAAGCCAAACCTGGTTCAGACTACCGAGGGCACTCCTGCCTTCGTTCACTGCGGACCTTTCGCTAACATTGCCCATGGCTGCAACTCTATCATGGCTACTGCAGCAGCCCTTGAATATGGCGACTACGCCATCACAGAGGCTGGATTCGGTGCTGACCTCGGTGCAGAGAAGTTCTACAACATCAAGTGCCGCAAGACCGGTCTGCAGCCAGACCTTACCGTTCTTGTTGTTACTCTCCAGGCATTGAAGATGCACGGTGGCGTAGCTCTGGAAGATATCAAACAGCCTAACGTTGCAGGAATGGAAGCTGGTTACTGGAACCTCGACAAGCACGTGAAGAACCTTCAGAGTTTTGGTCAGACCGTAGTCATCGCCTTCAATAAGTTTGCTACCGATACCGACGAGGAGATTGAGGTATTGCGCAAGCACTGTGAGGAGATGGGTTGCGGATTCGCTGTCAACAGTGCCTTCGCCGAAGGTGGCAAGGGTGCGATGGAATTGGCAGAACTCGTAGTAAAGACCATCGACGAGCGTCCATCTGCTCCTCTCTACTTCACTTACGCTGATGAGGATTCTGTAGAAGAGAAGATTGAGAAGGTAGCATTCAATCTGTATGGTGCCGGCAGCGTAACCATGAGCGATTCTGCAAAGGCTATGATTGATGAAATCAAGAAGTTGGGTGCAGAGAAGTTCCCTATCTGTATTGCCAAGACCCAGTACAGCTTCTCTACCGATGCTAAGGCTTACGGTCCAACAGATGGCTTCGAACTCCACGTTCGCGACATCACCCTGAATATGGGTGCTGAGATGATCGTAGTCATTGCCGGTCCTATCATGCGTATGCCAGGTTTGCCAAAGAGCCCACAGGCTGAGCGCATTGACGTGGTAAATGGTGAAATTACTGGTCTTTCTTAAATCCCACAGATTTCACAGATTCACACAGATTTTTATATAAAACAGTTCGCCCTGAAAGAGCAAAAGCGTTCGATAGACAATACTTTTGCCTTTCAGGGCGATTTCTTATCTCATGCTGAATTCACAACCGCAATACAGCTGGTTATAGAATTCATTCTGTCTCAACAACTCACCACGGCGATTCTGCAAACCGCCCTTTCTCCAATTCATATCCCACCACTCTACATCCGGACAACCTTCTACGGCGAGATGTCCGGCTGCATCTATCTGCTGGATATTCTTCCACCGGGAAGAAGCCAAGGTAGTGGTAAGCAGATGGAATCCATGCTCCTGAGCATACCTAGCCGCATGCGTCAAACGATACCGGAAACACATCGAGCAACGGCTTCCCCTTTCAGGCTCCAGCTCCAATCCCTTGATGGTAGCCAACCATTCCTCATGATCATACTCATCCTCCACATACGGAACCCCCTGCGCTTCCAGGAAGCGCATCAGCTCGTGCTTGCGAATCTCAAACTCCTGTAAGGGATAAATGTTACTGTTGCTGAAATATACCGTCGGCTTCATGCCGTTGCGAAGCATACACTCTACAATCGCTGACGAACAAGGCGCACAGCAAGCATGCAGCAACACATCATGACCTTCTGCCTTGCTTCCATCAGGAAGCGATAACTTCACGAATTTATATTGTTCTTCTACTGGAATCTTCATTTTACTTGGAACTTTTTACTTTGAACTTGAAACTTTGAACTTGGAACTTTATGATTAGTATTCATACTGAATACTCTTCAAATTCACTGGAAATAAAGTGAGGAGAAAAGGGATATTTGGGAGAGGCATAAAAAAACAAATGGAGTACAGTCGTCTCGACACCCCCCATTTGCCCAAATATATGCGAAAACTAGTGCAAAGATACTATTTTTATTCGTATCTGCAAAAATTTCAGCAGATATTTATATAAAACCTAATGTTTTAAGAGAGTATTTAAAAATAATTAACAACATGAAGTCATTTTAAAGTCCTTTTTAACGTTATTACAGTCATTTCTGGCCATGCTCCCAATCGGAACGGGAAGGAGCCGCCGATACCCGATGAAACGTTCAGCATCTGACTGCCTTTGCGATAAACACCACCCCACTCCTTGAATGCCATGCGGGCTGGTGTCCACTTGCCTATCTGCAACTGTCCCGCATGTGTATGTCCTGCCAGTGTCAGCTGGATAGGTCTGTCCCATACCTCTCTGCGCCAGTGATGCGGATCATGGGTCAGCAGAATCCTGAATCCGTCCTTCCCCAATCCCTTCATCGCCTTCGGCAACTTGCTGCGGTTACTGAAAGGAGGCTGCCCCGCATTCTCCACACCGATGATATCTATGGAAGCCATACCATGACTCACAGTGAAATGGTCGTTCATCAACTGATGCCACCCCAACTGGCATTGATAGTTATAGAGTAGCTTCCAGTTGTTTCTCAGTCCTGCTATCGTATGATTATTGCCATACTCGCAGTAATCATGGTTTCCCCATACCGAGAAGATGCCATCGTGGGCATGCAGCTGTTTCAGCGTTTCCAGATAAGGCTCCACCTCCCTGGCATCATTGTTCACCAGGTCGCCCGTAAAGAGCATCATGTCCGGTTCCTCATTATTGGCTGCATCCACCACCTTCTGCACGAAGTCACTATCCTTCGGGAAAGAACCCAGATGAAAATCAGTGAAATGCAACAAACGGTAACCGTCAAAGTAAGGTGGAAGGTCGGGCGATTCATAAGTTACGTACCGTATCTCCAACCGCTTCCAGCCCTCAATGAATCCGAAGGCAAACCATCCCATCAGCGCCAGCGCCGGAAGGAGGGCAAAGAACCACGGCAACATGAAATCGAAGAGGATGAACACCACCTTGGGCATCACCGAAAACAGAATCGTAGTGAAGAGGATGCGGACGGAGAGCTTATGAAAGAAGCCCATCTGCAGCCCTACCTCTGCTAGCAGAAGCAGTAAGGAAGGCACCCACCATAGAATGGCTAGCGCCAAAGGCCACCCGCTCACTCCCAGATGCCAGAGCCAGATGTCGGGCAAGAGAGCAAGCCCTGCCATACCTATTATATATAAGAAGGATCTGAATATCCTTTTAATTATCTTTTTCATTTACCTGTTCAAGTATTTCTACGGTGCAAAGGTACATAAAAATCTGCTTAACCGTTCATGTTTGTAGATGTTTAACTTTATTTTTTTTGCCAATTCATCAGATTGCAGTATCTTTGCAAGCCGTAAACTGTAAAAAACATCATCAATAAATATGGCAAGAAGACTCAGAAAGAAAAGAATAGCTATCATATTGCTCACATTCACGGCCATCGTCGCATGGTCTACACATAGTTGCGTATCGCGCTGCACCTCATCTTCGGATAAGGAGAAGGCAAAGGATACGCTCCCCAAGGTGCATATCAACGATTCCATCAGCAATGCCCTCACCGAGGGAAAGGAATATCACAAGATGGATTCGCTCGTGGAAAGATACCTCAAGCGATGGGAAATCAACGGTGCACAGCTCGTCATCACCCGCAACGACTCCCTGCTCTATGCCCGCGGTTTCGGATGGGCAGACAAGGAGAGGGGCATCCGAATGGAACCGAACATGCTGATGCGCTTCGCCTCTGTATCAAAGCTTATCACTGCCGTAGGCATCATGAAACTGCAGGAAATGAAGAAGCTCAAGATGAACGAGAAGGTATTCGGACCGAAGGGAATCCTGAACGATACCACCTACAATAACAGTATCAAGGACCAGCGCTACTACAACATCACCGTAGAACAGCTGCTGCGCCATCAGGCAGGTTTCAACAACTATGCCGGCGACCCGGTATCCTCTACCCGCTACATCATGATGCAGAACCATCTCACTACTCCTCCAGACCATAAGACCCTGCTCAAGATTCTCCTGAAGCGCCATCTGGGTTATACGCCGGGCGAGGGCAAATGCTACAGCAATCTGGGCTACATGATTCTCTCAATGATTATCGAGAAGAAAAGCAGAATGAAGTACGAGAACTTCATGCAGAAGTACGTGCTCCAGCCTGCCGGATGCTACGACATGCATATTGCCGGCACCTACTACAAGGACCGCCGTCCTAACGAGACGAAATATTACATGCACCAGGGCAGCATCCCGGTATATGAATACAACAACAGTGGCAGAATGGTTGAAAAATGTTATGGCGATACCGACCTTCCACGTCTCTCAGGTGCCGGAGCATGGTGTGGTTCAGCAGCCGAGTTGAGCCGTCTCATCGCCAGCATCGACGGTATGCCTCATGTCAAGGACATTCTCAGCCAGAAGAGCATCCAGTTCATGACCACCGAGCAGCCCGACCATCAGTATTCCATCGGTTGGAACTACACTCCAAAGAGCAATGGTCCGTGGATTCGTACCGGTTCTCTTGCCGGCACCTCTGCCATTGTCCTGAAGTACCCCGACGGCCAATGCTGGATTCTCATCACCAACACCTCCACCTGGAAGGGTCACGGCTTCAGCAACGACACCATGGCATTCTTTGAGAAGCTCCGCAAGCAGTTCATGGCAGATATGCCGAAGAAGGATTTGTTCATATAGTGAAGGAAAAAAAAGTTGGTGCATAACAGTTGGGCAACGCATGCACATCAGCTGTTGTGCGAGCGCATATCAGCTGTTATGCAAGCGCACAACAGCTGTTGTGCGGCCGGAGATACTAAATAACTCAGAAATATATCCTGTCTTTTCCGACAATATATCTTTAATATACGAATAAAAGAGGGTGCATCATAAATTCATGATACACCCTCTTTTCGTTTTTTATCAACTATTATAAACTTGTCAAACCAAGCTTCTCCTATCTTACGGCAACCTTCAGTCCCTTAGCCTGAGCACAGGACTGGGTGGATGCCTTTACGATATATACTCCGGATGGAACACGGAGAATCATTCTCTGCTTATCAGGCAACTGATAACTGTGAACCCTCTTGCCATCCAAGGTAAATACCTCTACCCTACCTAACTTCTCACCATTCAGGGCAGATACAACAATCATGCCCGCTGCAGGTGAATAAACCTTCAACTGATTACTTTCAGCCTCAGCCTCAATCTGCTGGATACCGGTAGTACCACGAGTCTGTGTCAGGAAGTATCTGCCATGCTCGTTCGCCAGAATGCTCACCTCATTGCCATCCTGCAGTTCGGTATACTGTCCGTTGGCAGCATCATAGAGATAAAGCGGAGCATCGAGCTTGGCAACACCCTTGAAGTCGAGGTTCACCCTTTCGTTCTTCTCCCCATTCTCCATGATGACACCCATTGGCATCCATTCAATCTTAGGAGTAGCATTTACAGCCACAGCCTGAGAACCAGCCACGGTATAAACCTGCGGAACATCCTTGAGGTTCAGATCGTACAAGAGGTCAACGTCCTCCTCGTCATCATAGTCGGCAGAAGCCTCCTGACGCAAGGCAATGCGTGCCTTTGAGGTCTGGCCGTTGGAATTCTCAGTTTCTACCTCTACAGTCTTTACATAATCAGATGCCATCAACAGACCAGGAGTAATGGTGCGGTCTATACACATCGTAGAAGTGAATCTTACATCTGTAACCGTTGCGCCATCATTCTTCTTAACAAAGAACGACTGGGTAGGCTGGATAGCATAGTTCTGCTTATCCAATTCTGTAGAAGAAATTGCCTTTACCTCACCATTCTCTACAATCCAAATAGCGTTCTGCAAACCAGTATTGGCCTCGAAGAATTTCTTCAGAGAGATAGAGCAGGTATATGGATTAGCCACGAGATAGAAACCGCTGTTGTTATCAGTTCCTAAACTCTGAGTCATCTCTGCGAGATTCTTCTCATCGTTATTGAAGGCAACGAGAAGCTTGCCATGACCATTGCCCTTTTCAACGTTGGCTGGTTTACCACCAGAAGTTTTTAATCCATCATAATCGTAGTACTGATAGCTAGTATCAGCCTTCGGCAAACGGAGAATCGCATTTGGCAATGGAGTACCATCTGTAGGTCTCTTTGGCAAGAGCGCATTACCAGCCTTGATAGCGAAGCCACCGAATGTTGTTCCATCTGCGGCATATCTCTCGTCCACCTTATTATATACGTGGCTCCAATAGCCGAGATTGAGATTCATATCATCAGTCTTTGCACCTTCAGGATAATGAGATGCAGGATAACTCTCAGGTGTGATCTCCTCTACTCCACTCTTCATCCAAGCTCTCTGATAAACCGGATACTTGCTTCGGCTATACGCAGCAGTACCATCATCAAACTTGATATTCGTAAAGGCCTTGGTCTTCTGCTGACCATCAATTGCCGGCACATACATATCACCTGCGTAGATATACTGCAGAGGCGAAGCCATGGTGTACCACTTGTTAGGCACCAGCTCCTTTTCTACCCAAGCCTTGTCATATATCAGATAGCACTGGTCGCGAAGCTCGCCCTGAGGCTTGAAGTAAATCTGATGGCAGGTATTGCCATAGAACTTCTCGCACTTCAGATTACCTGCTTCCAATCCCTTATCAGCAGCTGCTTCATCCCAGAACGCCATGATGTCATACTGGATATACTTCGTAGCCTCATTACCCTTACCATTGGTCAGCTTGGTAGCAATCTTATTGCCGCTTTCACGATAAACGATATTACCGAGGTCAGGGAATGGCAAACCATTCAGATTGCCGATGGTTACCTTGGTAAACTTCATTGGCACATAGCTGTTCAGCGTAGGAATCTCCTTTGCAGAAGTTGGCGTACCCGACATACTGCTTCCATAAGCCAGATAATCTGTATACTTATCATCATACAATTCAGTAGAAGATGAGCGATGCCAGTTATCATCATTATTCCAGTTGGCGTTCATACCGCCATCGGCTGTTGGTGTCCAGGTAATGAACTCCGGTACAATCTTCACCTTGAGATAAGACTCGCCAGGGCAGTTGGTAGTTCCCTCCGAAACAGCTCTCTTCTCGTAAACGAATCGGAGAACATAGTAATATCCCTCGTGGAAATTCTCTACGGCATCATCTAAGAACTTGAGATTGAGGGTTGACTGAACTTTTGGATCAATAGCAGCCAACTCTTCGTTCTCCAATGTTGCAACTTGTGTATTCAGCTTCTTTTCCCATAAAGGATCGTTCGTAGATGCAACATACACCGATGTCGAAGGACTAGCAGGAGTTTTACTATCATCAATGAAAGTAAGTGGCTTAGTAATAGCTGATCCATCTCTCATCGTAGCACTATGAAGAGGTACCTTCAAATATCCCTTAGAAGCCTTCAACTTCTCCAGCTGTGGCAAACCGATACGAAGCGATGCCTCATAACTGCCATCATTGAATGGATAATCCACATCATTGAAACCGAAGTTAAGCTGTGGTCCATCCTTCATCACACGTAATGGGACAGGTATGGCACTAGGACACAACAGATACTTTTTACCATTTGGCGCAGTATATTCAATATAGTCATCATCATTACCTTCAGGCTTCATATAGATGTTATGAGTTTTACCCAAAGGAAGCTTATCCATGCTGATAGTGATATCATTGCTTGCAGTTTCGTTCAGTTTGTTGGTAGCTACTGCAGGATCATCAACATACCAGAAGTACTTAACATTATCCAATGTTATCTTACCGCCATTATGAGGGTCAGTTGTAGTCAATTGTCCCTTGATAGTAACCTCATAGTTATCAGCTTTATCGCAAGGAATTTTATAATCCGTTACGACATTACCTTTGACATCTGTAATGATAGGAGTCTGGCTAATCATTTCAAACCAGTTACTATATACCGAGCAGACTTCAGCAGGAGAGCCCCAATTAGCCTTACCAGACATTGGGTCCTCTGTAGATACAGATACATAATACTTCTTACCTGTAGTCAAAGGATAGTCTTTATTGCTGATAACGATATAAGTTTCACCTTCACTGTCCTTCTCAATCATAGGAGTTTCATCTATAGTATACTGTTTGCAAGTTTCCTCAGAATCGAATACGTCAACAGTTCCATATTTATTGCTCTTGTATTCAATTTTTGTTCCATCAGATGTATTAACCTGTTCCGTCCGATAGTAAGGATTACTCTCATCAGTACCTTCTACTGGCGTTCCATCCTCATTGACAAAACGGAAGTATATTTTAGTCTGTCCTTTATGTCCGGTAATTGCATTCAATGTCTCATGGATAGCACGTATCTTCAACTTAACAGAACCAACCTTAGCGTTATCACAAATTGGCTTTTCCTGAATCACCTGAACCTTGGCTGGCGCTAGATACATACGGATATCATCTATGGCATAGTCGGCACCTTGAGTTCCTTTACAGTAATTATCAATTTCCAGTCGGAAATCAGAATACTGCTCTACATTTGACTCTTTTTGCAAAGTAATCTTACCATATACCTGATACCATGTCGCTGGTTGCTTACTATCTAGATTATCTTTAAAATCACCAGATGAAAAACTATGTATCAGGTGTTTATCAACAATATTACCATTAATATCTTTGTTAACACCAAATAGTTTAAACATAATCTGTGGTTTGGTATCCGCTCCTGTCATGTCAGCAACACTTGCAATGAAAATAAGCTGCTGTCCTGTACAAAGATCTGCCGTGAAATCAGAAGCTGCGATTTTTCTACTTTCATCAGATGCATCCACATAAAGGAAATGACCATATTGAGAGCCATTGGTTATCTCATAGGTCTTATCATATAAGGTATTAGTATCCCACCAAAGATATTTTTCACTATTAGTAGAAACACCACTAAGATTTGCGGACTTATACAAGCAATAATCTCCATGAAGTGGAGAATGACCGATTTTATCCAAACCATTATAATTAGTAGCATCGTAGTCAATCAAATCACGATATACGAAACTATAAGCACGACGATCCCATTTAGATGGTAATCGGTCCTGGTTGTCATTCGGATTTGTAGGAGCAGCCACAGTCTGTTCTACATCATCATCATCAAATGTAATTGGCTTGGTAGCCATTTTATAATGCTCATCAAGATAACTAATCAGTCTATTATTCAATCCTTCTTTAACTATCTCTTCTTTAGTCATCGGATGATTATTCATAAATCGAACATCAAAGTTGGCAATTGGACAACGGTGATTCTCATCATCCATAGCATATGCAACGATGTACACAGGATCTCCATAGGTAAATGTAAAAGTCTTATTAGCCCCACTTTTATATACAGACATCCAGCTTGTGTTAAGATTATTCATCTTCAAATCAAAGAAACGGTCGGTCTTGGTACCTAAACATAGACAATAGGTCTTGGTCTTATCATATGCCCACCATTCTATCTTAGTTGCATGGCATAATTTTGTTTTATCGAAGTTGGATTCTACGAGTTTGTCCTTTTCATCTAAATAATATACTCGTTTAGTGAAACCCGAAAAAGCTCCATCGTTCTCATATATACCATCAGCCAATGGATGGAAATAATATTTCTTTGCATCTGATAAATCCAGTCGAAGTGTCAAAGTAGAATTTTCATCCTTCATGCCAACAGTCAAATACTTTCCATCCTCATAAGTTCTATAACCTTCTCTTTGAGTATTTTTTCCAATAGCCGTATTCATAATATTGTCTGCTAACTTCTTGGCAGAACGGATATGAAAAATGTATCTGATAGAGAGCGTAGGCTCGTGTACCAGATAAGTTTTTGTTGCATCCAAGCCATCAATATAACGGCTTATATCACAGGCTATATCTTCACCTGCCCAATCATCAGACGAAGCTCCTGTAGGTGCAGTATATGTAACACCAATATTACTGCTTGTCGGAAACGCAGGATAAAGATTATAAGCAAACAAGCCATAGTCCTCACTTCCAGATTTTATGTTATGCAGAAGAGTACCTGTATTTGCACGTAAATTAGCGCTAGCTCTATCTTTGTTAAAATCATACCATCTGAAATAGCCCTGTGGCTCAAGAGCGTCACTGCTACCTTTATAATCATCGAAAGGCAGCACTAACTCTACTTGCTCATTAGCATCTTTCACATAGACATAGTACTCCCATTCTGCAGTCTGCTGCATGTCATTTTCGTCAAATGCAGTATTAGCATGGCCTACATAATGATTGAAAGGCATGCTGTACTTATCCAAAAGCTGCACATTAAACTTTGCCTTCAAAGTAGGTTCTGTTGTGACGAAACCATACTGAGTGGTTGGCGTTTCATCAGAGATGACGCAAGATAAAATGACATCATTCAAATTCAAACCTTCTGGTAGAGTAAAACGAGCCTTTAAAAGATTAGAATAGCCAGAAATATCATTACTCAAAAAGCCTGTCCAATATATTTTTTCTTGTTGTAACAAAGAACTATTATTACAAGTCGCACCTTCAATAGGTGAACCATCTTTTTTACAAAGAGTCCAACGAACATAAAGGTTTGTAATATCAGTAAGTTTTTGCACACCTAATTTTTCCATTATAAAATCGGTACAATCAGAAGATGTTAAATCTATTGTTGTACTATTATTATATAGAAAATTAACTGACTTTACATTCTCTCCTGAAGGATCTTCTGATTTCACCAATTTAATGTTATCTAAATCCTTTTGGCTCAAAATATTATATGTTATTTTGGCTTCAATATGAGGCTCAACAATTATCAATTTATTAGAAATCTCCGGCATTTCAGAAGAAGCAGAAACTTGAATTGTATAGTCAGTAATATTAGTCCCTGCAGGACAAGTAAAAGTATAATTTAAATCTGAAGAAGAAACAGATCCCCAGTCACTCTTCGGATTTAAATAATATATACTTTTATTATTTAAATATGTCCAAGGATTACCCCAAGGATAGCCAGACAATTCTCTATTCTGAATGTCAGGAGATATAGTAAAAGTTGAAGGATCTACTAATTTTCCGTTCTTATCAAAAATTGATATTCGAACATAAAGTGGCTTATCCTTCAAACTCAAATTTTCCCCATTAGTAGTCCAAATACCTGATTTAGAAAGATACTTAATAATGTTTGAAATTTGAACATTACCATTATCAAGTTTATCATTATCTATTACAAACAAATCATTATATTCGCAAGGCTTAGAACTTGTATTAAATAAAGGAATATTGTCCTGAGAAAGAACAGTAAAAGTAATTTTCTTTTCAGCAACAGATGTATCCAATTGTTTTAATTTCTCATCTGATGATGTCAAAACTACAAGATGATAATTTTCAGTATTACCATCTTTTGCAGATATCTTAACATTATCCCAAGAATTAAAATTACTATTAACCACAAGTACATTCCCATTAAGATTACCTGCCCAATAATCATAATTTATATCGACCTTCTCACCTGCAGAGTTCTCTATATACCACAAAGAATAATTGCCAGATGGGATTACACCATCAACAGCAACTGTTAAGCTCCCATTATCCAATAGAGCATACTTAGAAATCTCCGTTAATCCCCATATAGCATTTGGCAGCAATGCAAGCATTGCTACCAACATATATCTCATTACACTATTAAAAATCTTAGACTTAAACATAAGCTTCAATGTTTTTTAATATAAGTATTATTGTTTTGTTCTGAAATAGTAACTCTGTCTCGTATATTTACGAGCAGCATAGCTTCTTAAATCCTTGGTGAAAAGTATCTTATATATAAGTTCTTTTCCTAAGGCACCTGGCACAGGAACGGTGACCTCGTAGAGGGCACTCTGCTTGTCGGCAGCATCATCTTTGAAGGTACCTTCAAAATAGCCGGTGGTTGAATCCCATGATGGAAGAACTTTAAACACCTTCTGGGCATTCGCAGTAGTAGCTGCTGCATCAGCCATATCATCTTCTTGGATTAACTCCCATTTTACTTTGGTATAATCGATGGTTCCAGACACATCGGTGTCATCACCCTTTACAACCTTTGGCTGGATATGGAATTCCTCTTCCGGGTAATAACAGGTATAGGAAAGAGTGGTTCCGTTATCTCTTATGGATGGATAGAGACCGATGGCAGAGAAGGACTGAACATCAAACTTCAACTTGTAATCATCTAATGAGATTGGCAGAATGTGATGGTCGTTACGAGCTATCGTTGTCCAATCCAGGAACAGGGCGTAACGCTTGACTCCTGCTGAAGTATTCAGGTTGATGATGAAATACTTGGAAGTATTGCCCGCTGCGCTTTCATTCACATAGAACGAAATCTCATTCTCTGGTTTATAATCGGTTACACCTGCCTTTATCATCTTTGGCGAAGACAGCGTATATCTATAATTCTCCGTTGCAGCCTGCCCTACCAGATTTGGAGAACATGTAACTTTATCTTTATCTGCATCAGTTAGGCTAGATGAACCAGTTGCACCAGAGGTTCCTGATACATCAGAATGCTTTGGCAGCAACATGATGTTACCATCTGTATTGGCAGTAGCAGAAGGATTTGAAGTTATATCGCTTATGGTAATATCATTGATTATCAAATCAGTAGAACTTGGATTCCTAAACTGAAGTGTAACCTTTGCCAACATTCTTACTACCCAAAGTTCAGTGATGCTTGGCTTACCGGAAGCATCTATCGTTACTTCCTGCTTATTGCTCATTGGAATGCCTTTGGTAGTAACATCGAATCCATTGCCATTCATCTTCCATTTCATGTTGTCGAAATTGACGATAGCACCTTTGGATATGACAAGTTCTGCAGCTGTAAGATTGGCAAAGGAATAAACCTGATAGGTGGCTTCTCCCTTAGGAAGATCTGTTATCGTAACATCATCTTTAATACGATTATTTTCCGACACATTAGTATTCTCTACAAAAGAAACAACCTTGTTGTCTTTCACAAAGGCTACTACCCAACTCTTCATGTTTTCTGCATCTACGCCATCTGTCCATGACAAACTAGCTCTGGTTCCGGAAGAAGGAGCTGTAGAAAGAGTCATGTGGACGGTAACCTTGTCGCCTGGGTTAACGCCTCCACTGTCTCCCTGTATAGGGTCAGCACTATCTGTGGAGCAAGCCGTCATAAAGGCTAGCACCATCAGAATCAATGCCGTATGTATCGTCTTAATCGTTTTCATTTTCTCTGAAAGTTTAATTTCAAACTATACTTTCTGTTTATCTATTTATTTCGTTTTTACATTGTTGTCTCTTCGTGAGTATAGGTTGCCCATTTTCTCACGTTGAGGGTAATCTTCATTCCATCCGGTCCCTTGCCAGTAATTCCATCGATACGAACCCGATAGATGTTATTGCGGACTATGCCGTAATACATTGGGTCTGTTTTAGAGCCAATACCTGTTGGATCACTATGGCGAATGGTATAGGTATAGTATTTATCTGTACCAGATTTACCAGCCTTAGGCTGCTTCGAGGTTGCATCCCATTCGGAAGACTCGTAATACTTGCCTTTAAAGATAAGGCCTGTAGAATTGTCCTCTTTATTATCGGTGGTCGTATTCTCCATCACATAATCGAGGATGTAACTTGGATCTGTTGTACTGGTTGAAGTTGTCTCCTTTACATTATATAAAGATGTAGGACCTTCGGCTTCTGCGAGAGTAAGACCTGCACGATCCTTTGTCCATGGACAAACCACATAATTAGTAGAAGCCTTGGTTGTAGGATTCATTTCTTCTTCACCGTAATAAGTAACTGTAGATACAGCTGCATCTGAAGAAACTCGCTTTATCAGATATTCTCCCTTTGTCATAACCTTGGTAGGAGTGACAGATTCGAGCTTAAAGCCACCTATTACATTCGTACCATCCATTACGTTATAATAATAACCTTGACTTGTACCATCAAAAGTAGCATTTGGAATGATGTCGATACGGGCAGCCAGGCGCTCGATGTCAACATTTACCACATAAGGATCTGACTCGGTTCCAGTTCCACTACCGGATTTTCCGGAGAAATCAATCTTTGCATCTTTCTTTGATGACATGACAAAATCAGTGAAATTGGCGATATCATCATTGCGGGTGCAAACCTTATCCATTTGCATATCTCTGATTTTGCTTATCTTCTTTCCTATACATCTGGAAGTCATATCACCAGCATTGGCGATAACCAAAACATGATAGTCTTTACCAACAATGACCGGATCTATTTCTCTTGGACCGGTAGAATAAGTTACATTACCGCCAGACGAAGGAGTAGAAGCAGTTAAACCGGTAAATGTATATACATAACCTATTGTTGCTTCATCTTCTGACAAGTCATTTTTACTAGATTGATATAGTAAGACGGTAAGGGAATTGACATCATTTTCTTTATTGATCCCTTGTTCACTTCCATCACCATCTTCACCTCCTTGAGGTCCTGTAGTTGCCCTACTTGCTCGTGTATCTCCACTACCTTCCACCGTTACCTTTACCTGCAGATATGCCTTCATATCTTTGCTTGGCAGAGGCGAATCACTGGTAGTGTCGCTCGCACAGGATGCGAACGACATAACCAGCAAAAGGGCTAGCAATGAGAGGGTTATTGTCTTTATCTTAAACATACACTTTCTTTTTTGAATCGGCTTACGGGAAGCCAGGTAGGACATATTAATTGAGTTCTTCGAACTGGATGCGCTTGCTCCAACTCAGTACATTCACGCTGATGGTGATGTAGCAATACTTGAGCTTGCCACCCTGGATAAAGAACTGGAGTTTGTAATCATAGGCACGGTCTAGGAATTCCTGTGCACTGTAACTGTACTCCTCACTGGTGCGAAGACGACTCAAGAGGTCAGGAAGATTTACATTTACTACTGTATTTCCGGTTTCCTTACTCTTGATGAGGAGATGACCGTCCTGTTTGTAATCATCATGCTTCAGAATGCGGGAAGTCATGAAGTCGGCATGAGCAATCTTGCCCTGCTCGGTTTCATCCACCGTATTCCATGTAGCATGAGGGGTATAAACCACCTTACGGCTTTCGTCGAGAGAGTTATCCCAAAGGATGCGGGCATTATGATCCTCAATGGTCATTGCGTAGTCGTTGACATCCATATCCTGTGGAGAGTCAAGGTCACGCAGCGCCACATTGATTTTCTTTGTATCACGAACCAACGGAATGGTAGCATAGGCTGCTTCAGAGGAAGACACCTCTACGGATTCGAGCATCTTGCCATGCCAAAGGGTGTCCAATGGCATGGCATGATTCTCAACTTCATCATAATCACCACGGCTCTGATGGTCGAGGTTCACCTCCAACTTCTTGATATTGTCGCCCTTAGCCAGTTCTGTACGAACAAACTTGGCGCGACCGGATTGCAGTTGGTCAGCATAAGCATTCTGTCCTGCGAGAGCAAGGAACTGATATTTGCCAGGCTGTAGGTTCTCGACGTGCATTACATAATTTGGGTCATTGAGAGGCGATGATAGCGCAGAGTTCGTCTCGGTCTGTTGGGTTATATAGTTTCCGTTCTCGTCGAATACATACAGCGTTACCTGTCCAACATGGTCATTGAACATGTCGGCACGCTGGAGGTTGTAATCATACTTAAATTTCACATATACACCATTAGGACAATCGCTGTAATCCTGGTGCCACATATCGTTGCACGAGGTGACGACTGTCAGGGTCATGGCAGCAGCCATGACACCCTTCAACCATTTATTTATCTTCTGCGCTATCATATCGCTAATCAATTATTGTTTTCTATATTTATCTTAAATCAAATTACTTTCCGAGGATAGTACTCTGTGTACGCTTAGCCCAAGAGAGGACATTAATCTTTGCAGAGATATAAGCATCGATGTTATCATCAGGAGTTTTATCTGTAGTAATATTAGGAACTACAGGAGAACCTATCTTCTTGATTTCTGTAACTTGAATGTCATACCAGTTGTTACGAACCAATCCATAACGGCCCAAATAGTTCTGCTCCTTATTACCTGGATAAGCTTCTGAAGCAGATGGTGCAACAGATGATTCACCATTGTTCCATGGAGCCAAATCATCAGCAAAATGCTTGATACGTACTTCATAATAAGAAGCACCACCTACATACTTACGGATTACACGATTAGCATTAAGCTGATCCTTAATAGCATCCCAACCTGTAAAGTCTGGGGCAGTTGTGGATAATTTTCCCTTACCGACAGTAGAAAGCTTTATGTCAGTAACCTCTAAGATTCCATCATCATTAGGATTAGAAGCCCATGAGAGTTCAAAGTCTGCCATATCCCAAGTTGTAGAAGGCGAAGTTTGATACAAAGTCAAATAATCCTTCAAAGCAACAATATTGATTCCACCACTATTCAATACGTATGACATAACAGCCTTGTCACGATCAGTTGTCGATGCAAGAATTTTATCATCTCCATTATTGGTATAAAAATCAGCACCATTGTTGAATGTTGCCTTAACCAAAGCACGAGTAGTATTCTGATAGTTCATGTGATCCACATCAAATGTATTCTCATGGCAATATACATACTTACCTGATGCAAGCCAATCGGTAATTTCAGAAGCGGAAGTTACAGTTTTGAAGTTAGTTTCATGATTTGTTGCATCATAATCCTGATCATACGTAGGGTCGACACACCAATAAGTACGATACAAGCTGACTGCTGTCTGCAGCGTTGTTTCCCCCAACTTTTTTTCACCTACAAAACGATAATTAGGTGAAGCAGCAGTAAACTTCTCTGAAGAATATTTCAGATAAGTATCAGCACCAGTACCCATGTTTCGAACAATGTATGAAGACTTGGTTGTATTATCAAGTACCCAACCATCGAATCTATAAGAAAGGGAATTGTCTGTTGTTGTTCCAGAAAGAGAACCTGAGTTTAAGCTAACCTTAGCAACGCCACGCTCTACGAATACAGAAACGGCAGGGTCATTGATTGCCTCACTTTTAGTTTCTTTAATCTTAGACAAATCAACTTTTGAAAGGGTTGTACACTTGCCATCAGGTGCAGAAGCATTACCTGGAGTTTTACTGACAGGAGCATTGACCATAAAGAAACCAGTACCAGTCATCTTATTATCAGTGGTCAAGTTCAGAATCTCATTATATGTCTTTGTTGTTAAATCATCCGTGCCATTAAACAATTTACCATCACCATTTACGGTAAGGATACTATTGTCATTCAAAAGGACGAGTGCATAAACATCTGTAGCAGTTATTGACTTAATCTGGGTAACAACACTATGTGTAGATGTGATGTTATCGTTATCTGTATCTAGATCTGTACCGGTAAGATCCAATTTGTAAGCAGCAAGCAATGTATAATCGCCTTCAGAAGTCTTACCTGTAGCATCGAACAATGCCAAGATACCATTCTTTACCTCATACTCTGATGCTTCACCATCATCGTAATTATCATTAACAGCACGAGAAGTGTTGCCAGAACGTGTAGGAAGATTAACAGAAACAGACATAAATCCATTTCCGTCCTTGTTAAAACTTGGGTTATTACCACCCGCCAAGTCATCACTACTAGAACAAGAACCGAGCATCAGACCTGCCAATACTGCGGAAAACAATAACGATTTTTTCATACTTGATATAATTTGATAATTTATTATTAATTCTATATTTACACAATCAATATTTTGCTTTTTCTAAATTTAGTATATAGCACTTGCTTTTTAGAGGTTTTCCAGATTCTCCTGAGCAGCCTTGACACCTGCCTTGGCTGCCAAGCCGAAGTAATGGCGAGCCTGCTGGTCATTTCCCTTCAATGCCTCGTATACACCACGGGCATTCTGAGCCGCAGGACTGTTGCCAGCCTTGTCAAGATAAGCCTTGGCACCATCAGCATCACCGGCATTCAAACGGGTATTGGCTGCATTGAGATTGGCTGTTTCGTTCTCTGGGAACATGCGGACGGCTATCTCCATCACGTCGTTAAACTCCTTACTGCCAGGCTCATAGGTCTGGGCTACCAGGAACATCTCTTCCTGACTGAGCTGCTGTGGCTTGGTCTTGATAATCTCCTTTGCCTCAGCCACATCAAATGGCTTTACCTTATACGTGATATGGTAGTCGGAATGGCGAAGGGCAGGATACCAGGTATCAAGCATGAAGCGATACTCTGATGGATACAGCTTCTTGATTTTCTGCTCACGGGCATCCGGATCCAGCTTCTCATCATTGGCGATTGCCAGAATCTCTGACTTATGCTCCAGGTTACTCTCCTTGAGATAGTTGCGGAGACCATCCCAATCCTCTGCCGTAGAAGAAACAGTGAAGAGCTGGGTTGGCAGGGCTACCATACGGCGAACATAATCGGTAAGGGTCTTGGCACGGTTCTTTGCCAGATAGTCATTATGACTGTAAGGACTCTCAGGAGAAGCATAACCATGAATGTTGATTCCGCTCACCTCCAGGTTCTTATCATCTTTCAGGGCATTGATGGTTCTTACGATACTGTCCAACTGAGCCGGATTGCGACGGTAGTCGGCATGAAGCTCTATCTTGTTGACAGGGAAGTCGATATAAGCACGCTTATCGAGATGACGAACCTTGATTGCCTCAACGGCAGGACGTACGAAGACAGCCAGCGGCTGACGGCGATGGCGGAGATGGAAATCATTTCCCTCCTCCAGGTTGCCACATCCACAAAGATCTTCATGCATATTGAGATCGTAGTTCTTCATGACTCCCGCCACAGGAATGGAAGCGGTATACTTAAGGGTCTGTGCCTGCTTGTTGTTACGGCGAACCACCATCGCCTTTGGCGAAAGGTTCAGATGTTTGTTCCCTACCCCACGTTCATACATAATCTGCTGGCGTTTTCCGTTGATGACAATCTCAGGCAACTTATATTCCAACTTCTGACTCTTGAAGATAGGAGTATATACCAGCTGGGTATTGGTAGGAAGGTTAAGCGAATCGAGGTTGAGATCCATCGATACCGTCAAAGCGTTATTCTGCTGCGCCACCTGCACATTGCTAACCTGAATCTTGTTGGCAGCCAGCTTTACTTCATGACAGTTCTGTGCCATAACAGTTGCAGGAGCCATCAATAAGGCAGCATATAATAAATAGGTGGTATTTCTTGAAAGTTTCATGATCATTAATGTTAAAAGGGGTTATAGCATATAAATGAGGGAGAGGGCAGCCTTGGTAGGACCCACATAGTTATCGTGAGAGGATTTTAACTTCTCCCCACAGTTGCCACACTTGAACTTGTCGTACTGGATGTAGTCGTAGCCAATGCCAATGGATGTTTCCAGATTCCAGTGCTTGGAAAGTGGCCACTGATAACCAGCGGTAACACCACCACCTACGTACCATCCCTCATAGCGATGGTCGCGCAAGTCCTTAAACATACCGAAAGGTAGCTTGACGCCTCCGGCATTAAACTGTCCACCCATAGCATGAGCACCGAGGAACCAGCCATTGAAGTTCTGGCAGAACCAATAGCGGTATTCCGGCATCACAAGCCAGTGGCGGAGACTAGACTGATCACCTCCTGACTGCTTCCAAGGATTGAAGCCTACGAATACCTGAGCGGTATGCTTCTTCCCCACAGCAGTTTCAAGTCCGATATTGGGTGTTGTTGTTGCCCAATACAGCAAATTGCTCTTTACCCCAATGTTCTGCGAAAAGCCGTTCATCGAGATCAATATCAGTAGCATGGTAGCTAAAGACATTTTCATTACCATCGTTTTACACATAATTAATAATGGTTTTACTATGTAATTTCGGTTTATATATTTTTGTTAGTATATCTAGTTCCATTTTGAGTATACAAGTGGTTGTAACTCTACTTCATCTGGGTATACTTTTACTTATCACTTACTTGGTATACTTTGCTTGTTATTAAGTTTAGCATATCATTTTTGACGCTGCAAATATATAAAGAATTTGCGAAATGGGGGGGGGGATAATTTGGTTAAAATGTGTGGACAACAACATTTTATACTAAAAAATCCACAATTTGGCAACATTTTGTCCCCTTAGAAGGCGATAATTTTAATATTTATTGTTCTTTTAGGGCGTAAAGCAACTTATATTAACGAAAAGCCCTAGTATCGCATTTGGCGACACTAGGGACTCTATGGAGTTTGAATAAAATGGCAGAGATTAGAAGGTGTACTTCAAACCAACCTGACCACGCCAGCGACTGTAGTAATCGCTATAGCTCTTGTAGGCATAAGCACCGGTGAACTGGTAAACACCACCACCCTGATAGTTGACTGGTGAATAGTAGGTACCGAAGCCGTCACCATAGGTATGACCCCAGTCCTTGTTCAGGAGGTTGCCCACATTGAGGATATCGAAGGTCAGCTCGATGGAATTGATCTGACCAGCCACCTTGAAGCTGAACTTCTGACCGAAGTGAACATCGAAGTGATGCTCGAAAGCCAGATTGTCAGCATAACGCTCGTAGTATTCTCCACGATGCTTGCTAAGATAAGAATCGTCAGCAATCCACTTCTTCAGCATCTCGCGCTGCATTTCCTCAGTAAGCTTATCACCATGATTGTCGCCAAACATACGGTTGGTGAAGGTATTCTTGTTGTACTTGGTCTCCTCGAAGCGCATCTTGTCAATCTGTGCATCAGTTGGAATGTAGAACAGGTCATTACCCTTAGATCCGTCTTCGTTTACGTCTCCATAATAATAATAGGTATAAGGAGAACCGCTCTTACCCTGGTAAATGACACCGAGAGTGGTCTGCCACTGCTTCAGATGACCGTACTTGATGTGGTAGTAAGCAGAAGCCTGGATGCGATGAGGCACATTGTAGGCAGAGTTGCCCACCTCCAGATCGTTGCAGTCACGATGAGTATATTGATAGGTCCAGTTACTCTTTGCTACAGAAGAACCACCATTGGCAGCACTGCGTGAACGGGTCCAGGTATAGCTTGCCATCAAGTCGAGACCGAAGTTGAAATGCTTCTCAGCCTTCAGAGAGAGGTTGACGGTATAACCCTTGGATGTATTGCCGAGGGCATAGACACCTGCGATAGGAGTACCCTTCACCACACTCTGATAGAGCGGACGGTTGTCCCACTCATATCCGTACTTCTGGGAGAAGGTCTGACCACTCTGCTCCTGAGCGAGATTCTTATAGAGGATATCGTTCAAAGTCTTGGAGTAGATAGCCTCAGCAGTCCAGTCGATACCCAAAGCCTCGAAGTCGAAACCGAGGTTGAGACGGAGGTTCTGAGCGAACTTGAAGTTCTTGTCGCATACAGCCACATCCTGGTTGCCGGCACTTGCCTTCATCTTGTCTGCATTGGCATTCTGCTTGTTAGGATCGAGGATCAGCTCCAATCCCTTGACGGTAGAGTTGTTGCTATCGTAAGAAGAGAGCTGCAGACCTGTACCCGAGTAGTTGTTGCTAACCCAAACGAATGGGATTCTACCGGTAAAGACACCTGCTCCACCACGGAGGATGAACTTACGGTCGTTGTTGATGTCCCAGCGGAAACCTACACGAGGCGAGAGCATTGGCGAGAAGCTGAGCTTATCGTTGGTCTTCAATCCCCACCCCATCTTCTCTGACAAGGCGTTGAACTCCGGATTCTCCACTGGAGTATCAAAGAATACTGGAATATCCAGACGCAGACCGTAGGTCAGGGTGAAGTTGTTGCTTGCATTCCACTTGTCCTGTGCATAGAAACCGAACTGACCAGATGAGAACTCTGAAGCCCAGTTAGGGTCGCCGGTAACATCAGTGTTAGCCTGACCATAACGGTACTGGTTCATGTAAGCCTTGTTAGGATCCAGCTTATCTGCCATATAGTCATCGTAATAAGCCTTGAAGTTATCAAATCCCTTGAAGGTATAGGAACCAAACTTATCCGAGATGAACATATTCTTGAAATGGTAGAACTCGTTGTGGGTACCGAAGATGAAGGTATGGTTGCCACGGAGCCAAGTCAGGTTGTCTTCAATGGTCCAGATGTCCTGGTTCAGGTAGTTAGCCTGGGAGTTTCGCTCAGTACCGATGTTGACAGTACCGCTACCAACGCCCGTGATGGAAATCATCGGGAGATGAGCCTTGATGTCACGGCTATCGCGCACTCTGACGAAGCTGACACGTGCCTCATTGCTCACACTTGGAGAGAATCGGCTCTGAAGCTCAGCGATGAAGGAGTTGGTATTGCTCTTGAACGGATAGCTGTAGCCGTAGGAGTTCAAGCTGCTGGCACTACCGCCGCCACTCAACTGCTCAGCCTTGACCAGGCTCCAGCGGATGGCAAACTTGTTGAACTCGTTGATGTTCCAGTCGAGTTTCAATCCAGCCTTATCGCTCTTGGTGTAGATGTCCTGGTTACTGTAGTAATCGTTGAAGTTGACTCCCTGCTTCTCAGCTATATTCTGGAGCATGGTCAGAATATCCTTAGCCTGCTCGGTATTCACCTTGGAATTGCCGGAGTCTACACCATAGAGATTAGGATATTCCTTGTTGGTGCGCTCATAGTTGGCGAAGAAGAAGAGCTTGTTCTTGATGATTGGTCCTCCGAGAGTGACACCCATGTTATACTGAGTCTGCTTCTGATACTTTGGCGCATAACCCGTGCCATCGAGGTAAGGATACTTGGTACCGATGAGGTCCTGGTTGTAGCCATAGTAATAAGCCGAACCGTGGAACTGGTTGGTACCGCTCTTGGTGATGGCGTTGATGGCACCTCCGGTGAATCCGCTCTGGCGCACATCGAAAGGAGCCACGGAAACCTGAATCTGCTCAATAGTCTCCATAGAAACCGGCTGAGCACCAGCCTGACCGCCGTTGTTACCGCTGGATGCCAGACCAAAGACGTCATTGTTTGCCGCACCGTCAATCATGAAGTTGTTGTAACGGTTGTTGACACCGGCGAACGACATATTACCGGAATTGGTAACAGTGAGCTGTGGGTTCAATCGAGCCACGTCAGCAATACCGTGAGTAATGCTAGGCATGTTGTTAATCTGCTCTGCCGTCATACTGGTAGCAGCACCTGTGCGGGAAGCTGCAAGACCCGCCTTGCCGGAAACCACCACTTCCTGGAGCTGGTGGGCATCCTCCTGGAGCGAGCATGAGATATTCTCTGTTTCACCGAGGCTCAGGTTGAGATTCTTGATTACCTTGTCCTTGTAGCCGATATAGGAGATGTCTACCTTGTAAGGACCGCCTGGTCGCATACCCTGGATGGTATATCGTCCATCGATATTAGTAACGGCACGATATACGGTACCGGAAGGTTGGTGAGTAGCAGTAACAGTAGCTCCGATGACGTTCTCGCCATCAGAAGTAATCTTACCGCTGATTCCAGAGGTAGTAATCTGTGCCATGGCAGCGTTCACAATCAGGATGAACAAAGCCAGAAGTAAATGCAATCTTTTCAGCATATTTCTTTAGATTATTTCGTTAATAATTTAGGTTTCACCCCGCCAATAGGCAAGTTTTTCACCCATTTTATACAATATGGTGCAAATATAGCTAAAATATTTGAAATAACAAGAAATTAGCGTGAGAAAAACGTGTTACAAATAAAAAATATCAGTAAGTATGGAGAAAAGGGATAAAAAGAAAGCGCCCTGAAAGAGCAAAAGCATTCTATATACAATGCTTTCCCTTTCAGGGCGCTTATTTATAATTCGTATTCTAAATCTCTATTAGTTAAAGATGTAACGGATAGAGAACTGGATAGAATAGGTAGAATTGAAGCTTGTGTAGTTGGTGTATGTCTTTGACAATACATCCTTACCGTTCTTCTGGAACTGGAATGAACCAGCAGCACCATTCTTACCAGCTGTATACTTCAACAACTTGGTGTTGTTAACTGTCTTGTAGAGACCCCAGCTGTTGTTCAGCAGGTTAGCGAGGTTCTTGATGTCAACACCAAACTGGAGAGTGTTCTTCTGACCAGCTACGTTGAGGTAGAAGTTCTGGTTGAACTTGAAGTCCAACTGATGATGCCAAGGCATTACAGCACCACCACGCTCAGCATACTCACCCTTGTGATTCTTCAGATAATCATCCTGGTTGATGTAAGCCCAGAAGTCATCCTTCTGCTGTTCAGCAGTATATTTACCATTGTCCTTGAAGTTCCACTTATCCAAAGCCTCGCGAGAAGCTGGGATGTAAACCAAACCGTTAGAACCGTAGTCGTTAACTACATTGCCAGTCAACTGGTAAGTGTAACGTGTGCAGCTGTAACCATCAGCATAACCCATGTTCATACCCTCGTAAATCAAACCAACCTCAGAACCGAAGTTCTTGCCGTAGTCCTTCTTGTAAGAAGCAGAGATGAGCAAGCGGTTAGGAGCTACGTATGTACCATAACCCAACTCCATATCGTTGTTACCGTTTACAGAGTAACGGTTGTTGTAGTATGCAGAAGAAACCTGGTCGCCCACACCATCACCGTAAGACTTAGCCTTAGAGTAGGTGTAAGAAGCAGAGAGGTTCAAACCGAATGCAAACTTCTTAGCCAAAGATGCAGTGATTGAGTAGTAGTATGCCTTATGACCAGCATTTGTAATCATGTAAGGGTTGCTGTATGAGTTGCGTGAATACCACTTACGCTTGTCACCAGGAGCCAGCTCTGTGTATGACTTACCATCCCAGTAGCGGTCGAGGTTGATAACAGTAGCAGGATTGAACTCACGGCTATAGATACCCTCCAAAGAGAAGTCGATATCGTAAGGCAACTTGGCATCCAAAGCCAGAGAAGTCTTCCATGTAGCATTCATCTTCAAGTCCTTGTCGATGATGGTAGGAGTAGAAGGCGCAGCTGCATCCTCACGGTTCACAGCCAAGCCCTGCTGCTTCAATACATTTACCTGCTCATCACGGCTAGCATAGAACTTATCCATCAAATACTTAGCACCCTTGTCGGATGGAGTATTATAATAATAGGTGTACTGACCACAACCAGCGTTACCTACTGCAGATACGAGCCATACGAATGGCAGACGACCGATGAAGTAACCTGTACCACCACGGAGAACCAACTTGTGGTTGCCGAGGATATCCCAGTTGAAACCTACACGAGGAGAAACTGTCAATGGAGCATCAGGGAGCTGATCGGTAGAATACTGAGACTCAACGCCAGCATCGTTCTTCCACTTCATGGCAGCGAAAGCCTTGTTATAGTTGTTCTCCAACTCTGGGTAGATAGGCAACTCGAAACGCAAACCAGCTGTCAGGCGGAAACGGTCAGAGAAGTTAACCTGATCCTGAACGTAAGCAGAGAACTGGTTGTACTTCATGGTAGCCAGGAACTGGCCAGAACCGTCCATTGGGAAGGTAACGCCATAGCTTCTAGGAGCCTTGCCGTTCATGAAGTCATCCATAGACTCGAATACATAGTAACCAGCAGAAGCAGCACCGAAGCCGTTGGTAGCCTTGTTGGTCTCGAACTGGAGACCAGCGGTGAAGTTCTGGATGCCCATAGACCATGTAGCCTCATCAGTAGCAACGAAAGTCTTCACCTGACGGAGGTTACCCTCAGTAAATGGATCAGGACCGAATCCCATATAGTAAGAGCCATTCTTCAGGATATCCACTGTTGGGAACATACCACCCACATAAGTACGTGGCTCATCCTGATAAGAGTAAGTAGCACGGAGTACATTGCTTACACCACCCCACTTAGAGTTCCACTCAGCAGCGAAAGAAGTAAAGTTCTTCTCCTGATAGTAGCGTGCACTCTCAAAGTAGAGACCAGCGTTAGCTGTACGACCAGACTGAGACTTACCACCCGTAGCATCCTCACCACCAGGATAGATGACAGAATCCTTGAATGGAGTGGTTGAGCTAGATGGATTTGAAGAATCCTTATCATGGCTCTTAGAGAAACGGATATTCAACTTGTTGTTCTCGTTGATGTTCCAGTCGATACGAGCCAGGAACTTGTATGATGGAGTATCGAGAGAGTATCCCTGATAGCGACCTGGGTTGTAACCATAGGTCTTGTTGAGGAAGCTGAGCATATTGTCCATATCGCTCTGCAATGGGCGGTGAACAGTACCTGATGATGGAGACCACTCATCAGAAGCATTTACACGAGCTGTACCAGAAGGACCAGCAGAGATGTTGCTCTGATACTCACCGTTGGCGAAGAAGAACAACTTATCCTTGATGATAGGACCACCGAAGCTGGCACCCCATGTAGTAGCATGAGACTGGAGACGGTTCAACTCATAATCGCTTACCTTGTTACCACGCAAGTGAGAGTTGGTAGTGTACATATAAGCTGTACCCTTGAAATCATTGGTACCGCTCTTGGTTACGGCGCTGATAGCACCACCTGTAAATCCACTCAAACGAACATCGTATGGAGATGAAGATACAGAAATCTGATCCAAAGCATCGAGAGAGATTGGAGATCCGTTGCCAGGGAGGTTACCACCAATACCGAAGGCATTGTTGAACGCAGCACCATCGACAGTAACGTAAGACTGACGGTAGTTACCACCACCTACAGAGAAACCGCTACCGACATTGGCACCCTGAGGAGTCAACTTCAAGAGGTCGTTCATGCTACGTGATACGGTAGGAACAGCCTCAATCTGGTCGGCATTGATACTTGTTGTAGCACCAGCGCGGTCAGTACGCATGTTGTTGTTGCGATCAGCAGTAACAACAACATCCTGCAACATCTCTGCGTTTTCAGAGAGACTTTCGTTCAGAATGGTGTTCTGACCGAGAGAGAGATTAAAATTCTTAACTTCCTTAGTCTTGTAACCTACATAAGAAACTTCCAAGACATAAGGACCACCTGGGCGCATACCCTGAATAGAATAACGACCATCAATGTTGGTCACTGCGCGATAGACTGTACCAGAAGGTTGGTGAACAGCCTTGATAGTTGCACCAATGATTTCCTCACCATTGGCAGTCACTTTACCACTAATGCCAGATGTAGTAATCTGCGCCATAGCGGTTGAAACCATAAAGGCCAGCAAAGCCACTAATAAATGCAATCTTTTCTGCATACCTTTTTTTATAAAATTAATTAATAATACGGGGGAATAGCCCCCAAATATCTATTACGGGTGCAAAATTAAACAAAAAATTCGATATAAGTGTTACATCTGCATGAAAAATTGTGTTTTATAACATAAAAAAAATCTGCGTTAAGGAAATAACGCAGATTTTCTTTAAATTATTATTTATAACGGGGGTTTGGTTATAATTTTTCGAGGGGCTCAAGGCGGAGGGCTGCCTCGGGGGACTGACCTTCTATACCAGGCGATGGAATCGCCTGGAACGAGGGCTAGGCTCCCTGAGGGGGACCTGAAACGGACCTGAAGAGGACCTGAGGAGGACCTGAAACGGGCCTGAAGAGGACCTGAGGAGGACCGACCTGAGGAGGGGCGGGCTGCCCCTACTCCTTTCTCTGCCAGATGCTCATCACCTTGCGACGGATGGCGAGGATGTTCAGGATAGAGACTATCAGGAACAAAAGCATGCCTAAGCAGATGGACGGGAGCATGGTACCTTCTTCGATATCAGGGAAGATGGCCTCGATAAACTCCATGTAGTAGCCACGGACGAAGAAGAGGATGACCCAGGCAATGATGAGCACCACCAGGTTGAGCGACATGGTGAGCACCTGATATGGCTTCGCCACATTGGCAGGACTATAGCCTATCAACAGCAGGTTCTCCAACTTGGATGAGTTCTTCTGTACCAAGAGGTAGATGCTGAGCATCAGAATGTAGAAACTCAGGATGGAGATGACCAGTCCGATAATCATTACCATGGATACCATCATGCGAAGGAAATAGGTGGTCTTCTCGGCATCAAGCTTGTCGGTTTCCACCTCATATCCGTTATCATCCAGGTATTTGGTGATGTTCTCGTCTCCCGGATTGCCTACCTCTACGATGAGGCGGTTAGGATCGCTCTTCTGGTTTGGAGCAAACTCCTGGTTACTCCAGTCCATAAATGCCTGTGGCACGAGGATGGTGTTGAGACGGGAAGAGAATCCGATGACCTTTCCCTTGAACTGCTCCTTCTTGCCGGCTGCCTGAATTTGGATATTAAAATCAATCATTCCCATCAGTCCATCGCTGATTTTCGGGAGCGAATGACTCTGGGCGAATCCGAAGTTATACATATTAATATAGGTACGCGGGAGGATAATTGGCACTTCCTTGGCTCCTGGCGTATACTTCCAGTCCTTGAGCGGCACATCGACGAAGCCGTCGGGCACGCTCTCAAAGAAGAGTTCGCTGTTCAGTACATTCACGCCGTTGACGCCCATTTGGGCATCTACCTTATATTCCGTAGAGGTGAACTTTCCCACCTTCTTCACGAACTTCTGGTCTCTGACATCATCTATCTCAGCACCCGTGAAGGTATTGGAGCGACCGCTGATGGTATTTCCCATACCTATCTTCTTGCTCATGATGAGATAGTCGGCTTTCATGAAACTGTCTTCCTGTGTGAAGACAGGCAGCACGTCCTTATAAAACTGGAAGCCGAAAAGGACGATGAGCATACCGAAGAGATTGGCGAAGGCGAAACCTGCAAACTGCGGTATACTAATATGCTGACGAAGTAATTTCCAAACTAAATTCATTTTTGAATTGTTGAATGTTAAGTGTTGAATGATAAATTACAACTTAAAAGTGTGCTCGTAAGGCAAGTCCATGTGCTTACCTATACTGGTAACGATGACACCAGCCCCCTGCTCCTTGGCTTCCGCCATCATGATTTCCGCCATGATACGGGAGTTGTTGTCGTCGAGGTGACTGATAGGTTCATCGGCAAGGATGAAGTCGAAAGGCTGACAGAGCGCTCGCATCATCGCCACACGCTGCTGCTGTCCGAACGACATTCTTCCAATCTTTGCATCCACCTTGTCGGCGATACCGAGCATATCAAACCATTTCAAGATCTGTTCACGGCTCTTGAATCCGGTAATCTTGTTCTTGATTTCTACATTCTCCAGAGCGGTAAGCTCCGGGAAGAGACGAAGTTCCTGAAAGAGGTGGCTGATATGACGCTTTCTCATTTCCACCCAATCCTTAACCTTATAATTAGCGGTAACATCCTTGTCGAACATCACGCTTCCGCTGTAGTCGTGACGATAGCCGAGCACATAGCTGCAGAAAGTACTCTTTCCGCTGCCACTCTCTGCCTCGATAAGATAAAGATGCCCTTTCTCGAAGGTGACATCCTGCTTCCATATCTCCGAATCCAGGTCATTGCGCTGGGCGAAGACCTGTGGGAGAACGGAATGAAGCTGAATCTTTTCCACGTTATATTATTTAATGTATAATTATTAATGTTTAATTGCAGGAACAACCTTACATTTAAAGCCTTTTTTGCCCTTTTACCTTTAAAATTAGGAC
>OJKP01000073.1_pt1 | contig 82967 bp, 56 predicted proteins | sample 1596521 | NCBI WGS metagenome assembly OJKP01 (sample SAMEA4350130, study PRJEB24818) | metagenome | biome: human; feature: gut; material: faeces | place: Denmark | collected 2013-09
CAAAACCCTCGAGACCTTCCTTAGTCTCCTCATTGAACAATACCTCATAAGAAGGATTGTAGAGAACCTCAGTTGTACCTGTGATTCCGTACTTTGCTAAAACTGACTTATCAAACTTTGCCATTTTATTTTAAATGTATTTAAGTTGTGAATAATTTCTCTTTACCTTTTTTATCTTGGTTGACAGAAGAAATCATCATTCTCCCAAAACCGCCGCAAAGTTACGAAAAATATGTTTTATAGCAAAGATTCTTAGGTATTATTCTTTCTTTTTAAAAGCTTTTTAGGTTAAAGAACTTAAAAAAAGCCGATTCGACCGACAATTGCCACGTTGACTTTGCAAAAAATCTCTGCTTAGAGAAAAACAAGCAGAGATTTACACCTATTATATATAAGAGGGTATTTGAAGGAAAAATAAGATAGCAACAGTTCTTTCATTCCTCCAGAGAGAAAATAATTGCCCAAACATTTTGCCGTTTCCGAGATTTATTATATCTTTGCAGAAAAACTACAACTATATGAAGATAAATAATCTGAGCGAGCACAATTGCATCATCAACCGCTATCTGGCTGAGATGCGTGACTGCGATTATCAAAAGAACCGATTGCTCTTCCGCAACAACATTATGAGAATCGGTGAGTATGAAGCCTTTGAAATATCAAAGACTCTTAATTACGAAAAGACTGAGGTGACTACACCACTCGGTGTGGCCCAGGTCAATCTTCCTACCGAAAAGATTGTCATCGGTACGATATTCCGTGCCGGACTTCCTTTCCACGAAGGTTTCCTCAATATTTTCGACCACTCTGGCAATGCCTTTGTGAGTGCTTATCGCGAGTATACCAACAAGGAGCATACTGAGGTGGGCGTACATATCGAATACCTCGCCACACCTGATCTTACTGATAAGGTGCTCATCATTGCCGACCCTATGCTTGCCACAGGTATCAGCATGGAGATGGGTATGAAGGCTTTCCTCACCAAGGGCAATCCTAAACATATCCACATTGCCTGTGTTCTCGCTGCACCTGAGGGCATTGAGCACGTCAAGAAGACCTTCCCTGAGGACAAGACTACTATCTGGTGTGCCTCTATTGATGAGGGCTTGAACGAGCATAAGTATATCGTGCCAGGCTTCGGCGACGCCGGCGACTTGTGCTATGGCAGCAAGCTCTAAGCCGCAGGCTTTATAAATTCGTACGCTTTATAATAAAGTATAGCAACTCTACTCTGAAATACTCTTCACTCTTCACCTTTCGGCCCGAAACCCCTATGTTTATCGGCATTCCGAGGGGTGAAGAGTTATTTGTATCTCTTCACCCTCTCTTCACCACTCTTCACCGACAGACATAAAAAAGACTGGAATCTCTTTAGTATGGTCAAGAACGGGCTGAAGGCCCAAAAGCTCCTAGCCCAGGGCATCGCCCTGGGTATAATAGCAATCAGCAAGGCGCCCTGTAAGGGCAAAAGCTTTATGTTTTGCCTGGAGTTTTAAAGCTTTTGCCCTTACAGGGCGACAGGGTTGCGTCCGTAATTACCCAGGGCGATGCCCTGGGCTAGGAGTTTCTGCCCCTTCAGGGCGTGTGGGGCAAAACTTACGAAAGTTCAATAAAAAAGAGGTACAAGACCGCTGCAACAGAAGGTGAAGAGTGGTGAAGAGTGGGTGAAGAGTGCCCGAACACTCTTCACCCCTCGGAATGCCGATAAACACAGGGGTTTCGGAGCATTTGGTGAAGAGTGAAGAGTTTTTCGCCTATCGCATAAAAAAGAAAATCAGACGCCTAAAAGGAAATCAGATAAACCCATTTCCGAGGACTGTCAAAGACAAACAGCCGACTAGCGGATAAGGCGCTAGTCGGCTGTCCGGCTTCTGCCAGTTGGCTGTCTTACTCAAACAGCCAACTTATCTCCGAAAGATAAAACCTTTAATAATGGAATGAGCTGCCCCCCAGAAACTCTCGCAGAAGCGAAGTAGGCGGCAGATTATTATAAGGTATACCCTTGAAGTATTTCAGGAACTTAAGCAACCGGTAAGCCTCAGCATATTCCTCGCAATTCTCCGGAACCTGCTGCAGCAGCGGCTCTGCCTGCGTCTTAATCACAGCCAGCTCATAAAGCATCGCCGTATTGAGCATCGCATCGGCATTTTCCTGGAACGGGAATATCCACTTGTTCTCACCCGCCCTTACCGAAGGCCAGCGATGAATGGTTTCCTGGGCAGAGACACCTCGATACTTGTAATCGCGGATGATGCGGCGAAGCAAACGGTTGTCTGTTGTCGGGATATAATTGTGATTGTCCAGAAGAATCGTGGTCAGCGCCGAAGCATATACTCTGAATATCTGCTCCTGTGGGATGTGGGCCGTCAGCTCTGGGTTCAATGCATGAATGCCCTCTACCACCAGCACATTGTTATCGTTCATCTTCAGCTTGTTGCCGCTCTTTTTACTCTTTCCGCTCTGGAAATCATACTTCGGCAATTCTACCTCCTCACCACGGAACAAGGCATTGAACTGCTCGTTGATCAAATCGAGATCCAGGGCATAGATGCTCTCATAATCATATTCGCCCGAAGCATCCTTCGGCGTTTTCTCCCTATCTACGAAATAATCATCGAGCGAAATCTGGAGCGGTTTCAATCCGTTTACGGCAAGCTGTATGCTCAGGCGCTTGCACGAAGTGGTCTTGCCCGAAGAAGAAGGACCTGCCAGCAGCACCAGTTTCACGCCCTTGCGGCTGGCAATCTCCTCAGCAATCTTGGCAATCTTCTTCTCCTGCAGCGCCTCGCTGATATTGATGATGTCGGTAGAATGATTGGCATCTATCGCCTGGTTAAAATCACCTACAGTCCTGATGCCCAGGATACTCTGCCAGCGATGATGCTCCTTGAATATCTCAAACATCTTGTCCTGTCGGGTCATTTCGCCCAGCACATCCGGGTTCTTGAGCGAAGGAATGCGCAGGAGCATGCCATCATAATATTTCTCCAGCCCGAAGAGATAGAGCTGCGAGGTATTGGTGAGCAGCGTGCCGTAGTAATAATCTACATAATCACCTATTTTATAATAGGTAGTATAGATAGAGCCCGATGTCTTGAGCAGTTTCACCTTCTCAACATCTCCTTTCTCCTGAAACAGCGCCACAGCCTCTTCGGTAGGCACGGTGAAGCGGCGTATCGGCATCCTGGCATCGATAATCTCCTGCATGCGACGGCGGATGATGTTCACATCTTCATCTACAACAGGTCTGCCCAGGCGGATATCTACGTAGAAACCATTCGATACGGGAATATCAATCACCACATCTGTAGCAGGATAAATGTCCTGTACCGCCTTGCAGAGAACAAAGAAGAGGGTACGGGTATATGCACGCGAACCGGATGAAGAAGTCATATCAAGGAATTCTACATCTTTAGAATTATAAACACGATAATGCATGCCTTCAACCTTGTTATTTACCCTTGCAGACACCGGTCCGTGGGTCATTTTGAGGTCAAATGCTGAAAAAATATCAAAAAGTGTGCTTCCGATTTCTACTTTCTGAGATTTTTTATTATTTTTGCAACGGATTTGAATTACTTGTTTCATTTGTATTAAAACTATGTTACAAAATTAAACTAATCTACCCGCTCTCGAAGCCCCCGAAGGTGCTTTTTGAGCATCGGCTTACTCTTTTTAGAAGAGAGACGCCTACAGAGTGTAAAGTTACGAAGAAATTCGGAAACTTGATGTATTTGACAACATTAATTAAGTTATTATATGTCGATTTGGATATTTTTTAAGCTTATTGGAGCACTCGCCCTACTGATGTTCGGTATGAAGTCCATGAGCGACAGTTTGCAGAAGATGGCAGGACCACAGCTCCGCCATGTGTTAGGAACCATGACCACCAATCGTTTGACGGGCATCCTATCGGGTACGCTCATCACCGCAGCGGTGCAGTCTTCTACAGCCACAACGGTGATGACCGTATCATTCGTTAATGCTGGTCTCCTTACCCTAGCCCAGGCTATCTCCGTTATCATGGGCGCCAACATCGGAACCACGCTCACCGCATGGATCATGAGTGCCGGTTTCTCGTTTAACATCACAGATTTTGTATGGCCGGCGTTCTTCATCGCCATCATCCTGATTTACAGCAAGAAACGCAAGATTATCGGCGACTTCATCTTCGGTATATCCTTTATGTTCCTCGGTTTGGGAACTTTACGCCAAACCGGTATCGACATGGATCTGGCTCATAATCAGCCGGTTCTTGAATTCTTTGCAAGTTTCGACCCTCACAGTTTCCAGACTACCATCACCTTTTTGATTATCGGTAGTATACTCACTATGTGCGTGCAGAGTTCGGCAGCCGTCATGGCGATTACGATGATACTCTGCTCTACCGGCGTATTGCCTATCTATCAGGGTATTGCGCTTGTGATGGGTGAGAATATCGGAACAACTGTAACCTCCAATGTGGCAGCACTCACCGCCAACACCCAGGCCCGGAGAGCGGCGATGGCGCACATGGTATTCAACATCTTCGGTGTGCTTTGGATACTCTGCATATTCCACCCGTTCATCCATCTGGTTTGCGGCTGGGTAGGTTTCGACGATGCCATGGAGAAGACTGATCCTCATTTCGTAGCCAATGCAACCAAGCTATCCTTTGTGCTTGCCGCCTTCCATACCACCTTCAACCTCGCCAATACCTTTATCCTGGTATGGTTCATTCCACAGATAGAGAAGCTGGTATGCAAGATTATCCGTCCTAAGAAGAATACCGATGAGGACGACTTCCGCCTGCGCTTTATCCAGAGCGGTATCATGAAGACACCGGAAATCTCTGTCTTGGAGGCACAGAAGGAAATCCATTGTTTTGCCGAGCGCATCCAGCGCATGTTCGGCATGGTGAAGACGCTTCTTGGCGAGACCAATGAAGAAAAGTTTGTAAAACTCTATAGCCGCATCGAGAAATACGAGGGCATCTCTGACAACATGGAGATAGAGATTGCCAAGTATCTCGACCAGGTGAGCGATTCTCATCTTTCTGACGAGACCAAGGCAAAAATCCGCGCCATGCTCCGTGAGATTTCTGAAATCGAGAGTATCGGTGACAGCTGCTTCAACATCGCCCGCACGCTGAACCGCCGTTTCAAGGGCAAGGAAGACTTCATCACTTCACAGTATGAGCACATGCACCAGATGATGGAACTTACCGACAATGCCCTTACCCAAATGAACATCACACTCGTAGGTCATAAGGGAGACAACGATGCCAACCTCTCTTTCAACATCGAGAACGAAATCAACAACTATCGCAATCAGTTGAAGAGCCAGAACATCAACGATGTAAACAACCATCTCTATACCTACGCCATCGGTACCATGTATATGGATATCATCCAGGAATGCGAGAAACTCGGCGACTATGTAGTAAACGTAGTAGAGGCCCGCATGGGTGTAAGACAGCATGAAGCTTAGGGAGAGTTTATAGTTAACAGTTTATAGTTAACAGTTTATAGGGCATGAAGTTCATTAGTGAGCTTCATGCCCTATCTTTATTTTCTACCTATATTAAATAGGACAAACAGATATGTTTTTAAGCAAGATACTTGATTCACAACAGCAAAGTTGCCATAAAGAAGTGATTTCACAAAGAAAAAGAAAGAATTTTGGCATAACATAGAGGATAACTCGATTTTTTGTTGTAATTTTGCAGCCGAAATTGCAATTTTATAAATAATTAATGAAGATTCTAGTAACGGGTGCGTCGGGCTTTATCGGCAGCTACATCGTGGAAGAGGCCTTAAGACAGGGCATGGAAACCTGGGCGGCAGTACGCCCTACCAGTTCCAGAAAGTATCTGCAAGACGAGCGCATCCATTTTATCAATCTCAATCTTTCTTCAGAGGAAGAGTTGGAGAAAGAACTCGCCCCGCACGAGTTCGACTATATAGTGCATGCAGCCGGCGCAACGAAGTGCCTGCATGCAGAGGACTTTTATAAGGTAAACACAGAGGGAACCAAGCATCTGGTGAACGTCCTTCTGCGCCTCCAGATGCCTATCAGGCGATTTGTCTTTGTCAGTTCGCTCAGCATCTTTGGAGCCATCCGCGAAGAGCAGCCTTATCAGGAAATTTCAGAACATGATACTCCTAAGCCAAATACTGCATACGGAAAGAGTAAGCTGGAGGCAGAACGCTATCTGGACAGCATCGGCAATAACTTCCCTTATATCATCCTCCGCCCTACAGGAGTTTACGGTCCTAGGGAGAAAGATTATTTTCTCATGGCGCAGAGCATCAAGCAACATGTTGACTTTGCTGTAGGATTCAAGCGCCAGGACATCACTTTTGTATATGTACAGGACGTGGTACAGGCTGTATTCCTGGCTCTGGATCATGGAATGAACGGCAGGAAATACTTCCTCAGCGATGGAGAAGTATATCAGTCGGCCGCCTTCAGCGACCTGATAAAAAAGGAGTTAGGCAATCCTTGGATACTACGTATCAAGGCACCTGTCTGGGTATTGCGCATCGTAACTTTCTTCGGAGAATATCTCGGAAGGATGACGGGCAAGATGTCGGCCCTGAACAATGATAAGTACAACATTCTGAAACAGCGCAACTGGCGATGTGATATTGAGCCAGCCATGGATGAACTGGGCTATCATCCTCATTATCCACTGGAAAGAGGTGTGAAGCTCGCCATCAAGTGGTACAAGGATAACGGATGGCTGTAAATTATAAACTAATAAGAAGCGTGATAAAAGATTATTTCAAGATAGACAAGAACCCGAAGAAGGGACTGATGACACTGGAATGGGTCATGCTGGGATATATGGCAATCACCATTATCACCATGCTCTTTACCTATACCAAACTCGTAAACCCGGAAGCTATGCTCTGGGGACGACTGAGAGCGCTCGTCATGACCATCGCTCTTTGGGCAGTATACCGCATGATACCTTGCCGCATCACCAAGATGGTGCGCATCATCGCCCAGATGGCTTTGCTTGCCTGGTGGTATCCCGACACCTACGAAATCAACCGTATGTTCCCCAACCTCGACCATATCTTTGCAGGTTGGGAGCAGGATCTTTTCGGATGTCAGCCCGCCCTGCTCTTTGCCAAAGCCCTGCCTTGGGCTGTAGTAAGCGAACTGATGTCGATGGGCTACTTTATGTATTATCCGATGATTGCATTGGTTTCATTCTATTATTTCTTCTGCAGATATTATGAGGCTGAAAGAGCTGCATTCGTCATGCTCACCAGTTTCTTTATCTACTATCTCATCTACATCTATGTACCGGTAGTGGGCCCAACCTTCTACTTTGATGCAGTAGGGATATCAGAAATAACCAAAGGCATCTTCCCGGCTTTGGGCGATTACTTCAACACCCATACCAACTGCCTGCCGACACCGGGTTACACCGATGGAATCTTCTACCAACTTGTAGAGGATGCCAAGAACGCCGGCGAGCGTCCTACTGCCGCTTTCCCAAGTTCGCATGTGGGCGTGAGCACCATCTGCATGCTCCTGGTCTGGCATACCGGCAACCGAAAGCTGCTATACGTGATGCTGCCATTCTACATCTTCCTGTGTCTGGCTACCGTATATATTCAGGCGCATTATCTCATCGATGCCATCGCCGGCCTCATCTCTGCCGTCGTCATCTATTTTGCATTGATGGCAGTATCGAAGGGAATGATAGAGCATCATACTCCTTCTTCGCGACTGAGATTCTGATAGTTACATATTTTAATTACAATAACATTATAAACGAATAGAATTCATCTAGAACAATGAAGAAACTATTTATTGAGACTTATGGCTGCCAGATGAACGTGGCAGACAGTGAAGTAGTTGCCTCTGTGATGCAGATGGCTGGCTACGAAATTTGTGAGAAAGAAGAAGAGGCTGATGCCATCTTCCTGAACACCTGCAGTATCCGCGAGAATGCAGAGAACAAGATTTATCATCGCCTCGACACCCTCCACGCTGAGCAGAAGAAGGGAAGAAAGGTGATTCTCGGCGTTTTGGGCTGTATGGCTGAGCGCGTGAAGGATGACCTCATCCAGAACCACTATGCCAATCTCGTTTGCGGACCAGACAGCTATCTCAACCTGCCGGATATGATTGCGCAGTGCGAGATGGGTACCAATGCCATCAACATCGAACTCTCTAAGACCGAGACTTACCGCGACATCGTACCTCAGCGCATCGGTGGCAACAGAGTGAGCGGTTTCGTAAGCATCATGCGTGGTTGCAACAACTTCTGTCACTACTGCATCGTGCCTTATACCCGTGGACGTGAGCGCAGCCGCGATGCTGAGAGCATCCTGCGTGAGGTTCGCGATTTGCAGCAGCGTGGCTTCAAGGAGGTTACCCTGCTTGGACAGAATGTAAACAGTTATGGTCTCTCGCCATCGGGCAAGCGCGAGGAAGGCAGTCTTTCCTTTGCTGAGCTCCTCCACATGGTAGCCCAGGCTGTACCGAATATGCGAGTACGCTTCACCACCTCTAACCCAGAGGATATGACCGAGGACATCCTCCACGCCATTGCCGAAGAGCCAAACCTCTGCAAGCACATCCACTTCCCTGCACAGAGCGGAAGCAACAAGATTTTGAAGCTGATGAACCGCAAATACACCCGTGAGGAGTATCTGCAGCGCATCGCCGACATCAAGCGTATCATCCCAGGCTGCGGCATCACCACCGACATCTTCGTGGGTTATCACGACGAGACCGAGGAAGACCATCAGGAAACCCTCTCGCTGGTAAAGGAAGTAGGATTCGACAGCGCCTTCATGTTCAAGTATTCAGAGCGCCCGGGCACCTATGCCGCCAAGCATCTGCCAGACAACGTTTCGGAGGAAACCAAGATAGCCCGCCTCAACGAACTTATCAAGTTGCAGACCGAGGTGAGTGCCGAGCAGAACAAGAAGGATGAGGGCAAGGTATTCACCATCCTCATCGAGAACTTCAGCAAGCGTAGCCGCGAGCAGATGATGGGTCGAACAGAACAGAACAAGGCGGTTGTCATCGATAAGGGTAACCACCATATCGGAGAGTTCGTGAAGGTTCGCATCACCGGTTCTACCTCTGCTACTCTCTTCGGAGAAGAAGTAAAGGAGTAAACCCAAACTCTTCAGAACAGCTTTTTCTGAATAAAAAGACTCTTCTGAAAGAAAAAACAGAATATAAACAAGAAAAACCGCCAAAAGTTTGGCGGTTTTCTTAAAAAGCACTATATTTGCACCTATGAAGGAATTCTTGCAAATTTTACGCCGATTCGTCCCTCCATACAAGAAGTATCTGGGACTGTCAATCCTGTTCAATATCCTGTCTGCGGTATTGAACATCTTTTCGTTTGCAGCCTTGATACCAATCCTGCAAATCCTGTTCCAAGTAGACGGTGGTATCCGTGTCAACGAGTATATGCACTGGAATGGAGATTGGGGTAGCATCAAGGAGGTTGCAACCAATAACCTGTATTATTATATTCAGGAGTTTATTGTTGTCCATAGTGCATCAACAGCCCTTTTGGTCATCGGCCTATTCCTAGCCTTCATGACATTCCTCAAGACGGGAGCCTATTTTCTCTCGTCAGCCACCATCATACCTATCCGTACAGGTATCGTAAGAGACATCCGCAACCAGATTTACCAGAAGATAAACAGTCTCTCGCTCGGTTTCTTCAGCGAGGAGCGCAAGGGAGATATCATTGCCCGCATGAGCGGTGATGTGCAGGAAGTGGAGAACAGCATCATGTCGTCGCTCGACATGCTCTTCAAGAACCCTATTCTGATCCTCTTCTATTTCATCACACTCATCTGCATCAGTTGGCAGCTCACCCTCTTCACCATTCTCTTTGTACCACCTTTCGGCTGGTTCATGGGAGTAGTTGGCAAGAAACTGAAGGCACACAGTATCGAGGCACAGGCACTTTGGAGCGATACGATGAGTATGGTAGAAGAAACGCTGGGCGGCTTGCGCATCATCAAGGCGTTCTGTGCAGAAGAAAAGATGAACAAGCGTTTCAATCAGGTTAACAGCAGCTACCGCGACAACATCATGCGTGTAAATATCCGCCAGCAGATGGCACACCCGATGAGTGAGTTCCTGGGAACCATCCTCATCGTAGTGGTATTGTGGTTTGGCGGTATTCTGGTTCTGGATTACGGCAGAATCGACGGTCCTACCATCATCTTCTATCTCGTGATGCTCTACAGCATCATCAACCCACTGAAGGAATTCTCCAAGGCGAGTTACAATATTCCAAAGGGATTGGCAAGTATGGAGCGTATCGACAAGATTCTGCAGGCTGAGGTGGAAATCAAGGACAAGGAGAACCCTGAACATATCAGCAGCTTCGAACATCAGATAGAGTTCCGCCACGTTTCCTTCGCCTATACCGACCGAAAGAGCGCAGAACTGGTATATGTATTAAAGGATATCAACCTCGTGATACCAAAAGGCAAGACTGTTGCACTTGTTGGTCAGAGCGGTAGCGGTAAGAGTACGATGGTAGATTTGATTCCTCGTTACTATGATGTACAGGAAGGCGAGGTGCTGATTGACGGCATCAATGTGAAAGACCTTGCTGTACATGACCTTCGTATGCTGATAGGAAATGTAAACCAGGAGGCTATCCTCTTCAATGCAAGCTTCAAGGATAACATCCGATTCGGCAAGACCGATGCTACGGACGAGGAAATAGCCAATGCAGCTAAGATTGCCAATGCTTACGAGTTCATTACCAAGTCGGAGCATGGTTTCGATACAAATATCGGAGACCGAGGCGGCAGACTTTCCGGTGGCCAGCGCCAGCGTGTCAGCATCGCCCGTGCCATCCTCAAGAATCCTCCTATCCTCATCCTTGATGAGGCAACATCAGCCCTTGATACCGAGAGCGAGCGCCTGGTTCAGGATGCCTTGGAGAAACTGATGAAGACCCGTACCACTGTGGCTGTGGCTCACCGATTGAGCACCATCAAGCATGCCGATGAAATCTGCGTATTGCACGAGGGTAGGATTGTGGAGCGTGGTACTCATGAGGAACTGATTGAAAAAAAAGGATATTACAAGAAGTTGCATGATATGCAGCAGGTGTAATTGAGTAAAGAGTTAATAGTTAAGAATTTATAGTTTTACAGATGGTTAAGATTGTTTATGCATTCTTTTATGCAATATCGCTGCTGCCTTTCAGGCTGCTCTATTGCATTGCCGACTTCGAGTACTTCATGATGTATTACGTCATCAAGTACCGCAGAGGCATTGTGCGTAAGAATCTCACCACCTCCTTCCCTGAGAAATCAGGAGAAGAGATTGTTGATATCGAGAAGAAATTCTACCGCTGGTTCAGCGATTACTTCTTCGAGGCGGTTAAACTTCTGAGCATCAGCGATAAGGAACTTCGCCGCCGATTCAAGGTATATAACAGCGAAGAAGTGGAACAATGTTTCCTGGAAGGTCAGGATGTGGCAGCCATCCTCGGTCATTACTGCAACTGGGAGTGGCTCTCATGTGTAGGCATCGAACTGCCCAAAAACCGCATTCTGGGTCTCATCTATCATCCACTGTACAATAAAGCTTTTGATGAACTCTTCAAGCGCATCCGCTCTCACGAAGAAAACGGAGTGCCTATCCCAAAGAAAGACATCCTCCGTTATCTGGTAGATTACAAACGCAAGAACATCCGCAGCCTCTTCGGCTACATCAGCGACCAGGGTCCCAAGTGGGAAAACATCCACCTGTGGCTTCCTTTCCTCAACCATCCCGAAACCCCAGTATTTACTGGCGGTGAGAGAATCATGAGAAAGATGAACGATGCCGTGTTCTATGTAGAGATGTCCCGCCCTAAGCGCGGCTACTACACGGCAACATACAAACTCATCACCCGCAATCCGAACTCCCTGCCGGAGCACGAGATTACCCGTCGCTTCTTTCAGATGCTGGAAGAAACCATCCGCAAGAATCCACCTTATTATTTATGGACGCATAACAGATGGAAGCGAACCAGGGAGGAGTTTGATAAGCGATATGAGGTGGTGAAGGGGAAAGTTGTACCGAGAGAATAGAGTTGTTCCAAGAGAAATAGAGTTTATCTTAATAATAGAAAGGGTTACAAGATGATAGAAGCAAAAAGAGTACCTTATGGAGTCTCTGATTTCCTGAGAGTTATCAGAGAAAATCAGTATTACGTAGATAAGACTATGTATATTCCGTTGTTGGAGGCTCAACCCGACAACCTGATATTCATTCGCCCTCGCCGCTTCGGCAAGAGCCTGTTCCTCAGTATGCTCGAAGCTTACTATGACTGCAAGATAAAAGACCAGTTCCAGGAAATCTTCGGAGGTCTCTGGATTGGCAGTCAGCCTACCCCTCTACAGGGTAAGTATCAGGTACTGACGCTCGATTTCTCGCAGGTAGGAGGAAACATCGACAACCTGGAAGAGCGCTTCAACTCATATTGCAATATCTGCTTTGACGCTTTCATCAACAGATATGCACAATTCTACGATGAAACAACCAGAAAGGCTGTTCTTGCAGAGGATGTAGCATCCAACAAGCTTGCTACTATTCAAAAATACGCAAAAGAACAGAATTATCAGCTGTATCTCATCATTGATGAATACGACAACTTCACCAATACCGTGCTCAACGAGCAGGGCGAAGAAGTGTATCATGCGATGACACATGCCAGCGGTTTCTACCGCGACTACTTCAAGAAGTTCAAGGGCTCATTCGCCAAGATTTTCATGATGGGTGTAAGCCCTGTAACACTAGACGATGTTACCAGCGGTTTCAACATTGGCTGGCATATTTCAACCAAGCCCGAGTTTGACAAGATGCTGGGCTTCAGCACAGAAGATGTACGAGCCATGTTTACCCGTTATCGCGATGCGGGACAGATTCCGGCAGATAGCGATATCGAGGCAATGATAGAAGAGATTAAGCCGTGGTATGACAATTATTGCTTCTCAGAGGCATGCTTAAACAGTAAGGTCAGGGTTTTCAATTGCGATATGGTGTTATATTATCTCCGTAATTACATGGACGATGGTAAAGCCCCTAAGCAGATGATAGACCCAAACACGAAGACCGACTACAACAAGATGAAGCGACTGCTCCAGCTCGACAAGCTAGACGGCAACCGCAAGGGCATCATCCGCAGGATTACGGAGGAAGGCAGCATCGTATCAAATCTATACGAAACCTTCCCAGCCAGCGAAATTGTGAAGCCGGAATACTTCCCAAGCCTACTGTTCTATTACGGCATGCTTACCATCAAGGATACTTTCGGCGACCAGTTGCTCCTGGGAATCCCGAACAACAACGTCCGCCGTCAATATTATGGCTATCTGCAGGAGCAATATCAGGAAATCAACCATATCAACCTGAATGAGTTTGGTTATATGCTCACCTGCATGGCGTTCTATGGAAAATGGGAAGATGTCTTGGGCTTTATGTCGAAGGCTTACGCCGAAGTGGCATCAGTAAGAGATGGCATCGAAGCCGAGCGCAACCTGCAAGGTTTCTTTATGGCATATCTCTACCTGAGCAGCTATTACATTACGGCTCCCGAGCTTGAATTAAATCACGGCTATTGTGATTTCTTCCTCTTGCCCGACCTGACTCACTATCCTACCAAGCATAGCTATATCATCGAACTGAAGATGTTGCCAGCCAAGGATTTTGAGGCAAAAGCCGAGGCACAATGGCAGGAAGCAGTAGAACAGATCAATCGTTATGCCGCAGCACCAAGAATAGAAGTCTTGCGCCAAGGCACGACATTGCATAAAATCATCATCCAGTTTGCTGGATGGGAAATGAAACGAATGGAAGAGGTATAAATATTCTTTGTTGAACTACAAATAAGTGTTCGACAGATGATACAAAATTAAAAACGGCAAAGTAATTTCTATAGAATCATGAGAATAGTTCTTTTCTGTGAAAACAAGTATGCCATAGACATACTTAATCCGATACAAGAACATGTGACAAAGCAACATTTGCCACACGAGATATTGTGGTATATCCACAAACCAAAGATAGACAGTTTTCCATATGCCGACCAGGTGAAATGGACCAACTCTATTCAAGAAGTCTATGACTTCCAGCCAGAGGCTATCTATGTGCCAGGCAACATTGTGCCTTACTATCTGCCAGGCGTCAAGATACAGGTATTCCACGGCTATGCCGCAGAGAAGAAAGATCACTGGATTATCCGCCGTTACTTTGACACCTATTTCACCCAAGGTCCTTACTTCACTTCTCACTTCGAGGCTCTGGCCAAGAGATATGGAGATTTCGAGGTGTTGGAAACGGGATGGCCTAAGCAGGATTGGATCAAGGAAAACCTGCATAAATATGATGCCGACCGAGAGAAACTGCTCAGGGAAAGCGGCAAGGAGACCTTGATCCTTTACGCTCCTACCTTCTCGCCAAGACTCACTTCGCTTCCTTACATCAAGGAAGAGCTGGGCAAGCTGGCTAAGGAGCGCAATGCCCTGATAGTAATGAAGTTCCATCCGCTTACCCGTCAGGAATGGGTAGATGAATACCGTGAATGGGCAGCAAACAAGAAGGATGTTCTCTTCATCGACAAGGGAGAGAACGTAACCAAATATCAGCTGATGGCAGATACGCTCATCAGCGATACCTCTTCTACCATCTATGAGTTCCTGCTGCTCTCTCGCCCAGTAATCACCCTCGGCACCATATCCAAGGATATCTACTGGGAGAACATCACAGAACCTGACCAGCTGATTGCCGCCTACGACCATGCCCTCACAGACCCTGAGGCGATAGCCAAGAGACAGTGGATAGTAGACAACTACGATCCATATTTGGACGGCAACGTATGCCAGCGCATGCTCGACGGAGCTGAAGACTACCTCCGTCGACATGGTGTACCAAAGAAGAGAAAGCTGAATCTCTGGCGTAAATATACCAGCATCAAGACATTTGGAAGAATCAAAAAAGAATAAAGATATGCTTAATTTTACAGTAGGACCTGTGATGGCAAGCGATGAGGTTAGAGCCATCGGCGCTGAGCAGGTGCCTTATTTCAGAACAGCAGAGTTCTCCGCCATCATGAAGGAGAACGAACAATTGATGAAGCAGTTTGCCAAGGCATCAGACGATGCCCGCACAGTTTTTATCACAGGTTCGGGCACAGCCTCTATGGAAGCCGTGGTCATGAATGTATTCACTCCTGCCGACAAAGTATTGGTAGTGAATGGCGGTAGCTTTGGTCACCGATTCGTACAACTCTGTGAAATTCATGAGATTCCACATACAGAAATCAAGCTTGAGATGGGGACTCCACTCACGGCAGAAGACCTCAAGCCATACGAGGGACAAGGCTACACCGGCTTCCTCGTCAATCTACATGAGACTTCTACCGGCGTACTCTACGACATCCAGATGATTAGCGACTTCTGTCATCGCAACCATATCTTCCTGGCAGTAGATTCCATCAGTTCTTTCCTCGCGGACCCATTCAACATGAAGGAACTCGGCGTGAACGTAATGATTACGGGTTCACAGAAGGCACTGGCATGTCCTCCAGGCATCTCTGTCATCATTCTCGATACAGAGGCAATCAAGCGAGTAGAGGCAAACAATGTTAAGTCGATGTATTTCGACCTGAAGGATGCCTTGAAGAATGGTGAGCGTGGACAGACTCCTTTCACCCCAGCCGTAGGAACCTTACTGCAGATTCATGCCCGCCTGAAGGAGATAGAGCGCAATGGCGGTGTGGAGAGCGAGAACCAGCGCATGAAAATGCTTGCAGAAGATTTCAGAAGCAAGATCAAGGACCTGCCATTCACCATCGTATCAAAGTCAATGTCAAATGCCGTTACTCCTCTGCATCCGCAGAACGCCTCAGCCTACGACATCTTCCTGAAGCTGAAAGACGAATATGGCATCTGGGTATGTCCTAATGGTGGCGATATGGCAGAAAAGGTGTTCCGTGTAGGTCATCTCGGCAACCTGAGTCCGGAAGACAATACTACGCTTGTTGATGCACTGAAGGATATGCAGGCTAAGGGGCTGCTATAACATATATAATAAGGTATAGAGAACATTCAAGATAGAGAAACTTATGGTTAAAGTCATCACATACGGTACTTACGACCTGCTTCATTATGGTCACATCCGTCTCTTGGAGCGCGCCAAAGCTCTGGGCGACTACCTCATCGTGGGCGTAACCTCGGATACCTTCGACCGTGAGCGTGGCAAAATCAATGTACAACAATCCCTCATGGAACGAGTGGAAGCCGTGCGTGCCACAGGCATTGCCGATGAAATCATCATCGAGGAATACGAGGGACAGAAGATTGACGACATCAAGCGACTGGACGTAGATATCTTTACCGTAGGTTCTGACTGGAGAGGCAAGTTTGACTATCTCAACGCCTATTGCAAGGTGGTTTATCTAGACCGCACTCAGGGCGTATCGAGCACGGAGATCAGAAGCGAGCAGCAGGTGGTTAGCCTCGGACTGGTTGGCGAATCGCCTATCCTCAACAAGATAGAGCGGGAAAGCCAATATGTCAATGGGCTAGAGGCAGGAAAGGTTTTCTCCCTCAACGACCAATATCTCTCAGAGAATCTGCAGGCAGCGGAAAAGCAGGCAGCCAGTTTTCAGGAACTCCTGGATGAAAGCAATGCGCTCTATGTTATCTCTGCCCCAAGCAAGCACTATGCTCAAATAAAGGAGGCATTAGAAGCTGGCAAACACGTATTGTGCGAATCGCCTATCACTCTTCAGCCTCAGCAATGGAAAGAACTCAAGAAAATAGCAAAAGATAAGAAGGTAGTCTTGATGGATTCTATCAAGACCGCCTATTCCGTAGCCTATTACCGACTCTTACTCTTGGCTAAGGGCGGTATCATCGGTGATATCATGTCGGTGGATGCAACCTGCACCAGTCTCGTAGACTTTGACCCGACCCAGGATTCACAGAAGAGTCTTTACGAATGGAACAGTATCTGCGCCTGGGGACCGACGGCACTCCTGCCTATCTTCCAGCTTCTGGGCACAGAATACAGCAGCAAACAGATAGCCACTCACTTCTTGGACGAAGCAAAACGCTATGATGCCTTTACCAAGATATCCTTCCTCTATCCTCATGCCGTAGCTTCGCTGAAGGTTGGTCAAGGCGTGAAGTCGGAAGGCGAATTGATTATCTCGGGCACCAAGGGATACATCTACGTACCAGCCCCATGGTGGAAGACCGATTACTTCGAGGTGAGATACGAGAATCCGCAGAACAACAAGCGCTACTTCTACCAGCTGGATGGAGAAGGGTTGCGCTATATGCTCCTCTCCTTCCTCAAAGCCATCCGCACCGGCAAGGACTTCTCGTATGTATCCGATGACATATCAGAAGAAATCGTCAAGACTATCGCCAATTTCGAGGCAAGAAAAGACATGGTCATCATATAGATTCGTCTACATGACGTCCATTTCCTTTCTTGAAAGCTTTTTCCTTTTAGTCTTAACGGCATTTATATAATTTAACAACTATTAGTGCAAGAAAGCACAAGTTTCTCTGTTATTATACATATAAAAATAAGCAAAAACAATAATACGATGAATCAGAAATTGTTAAAAAGCCATACGATATTGGCGATTTGTATTCTAATCTTATCCATCATCCCTGTTGTGGCAATAGGTCCCTATCTCCATCAGTTTGCAGATGACTATGTATTCGGAGCTCCTGTCTACAAGGCTTGGACTGCCACCCATTCATTTGGGGCATGTATTCAGGCGGCCTGGGCTGAATCCATGCATATCTACCAGACATGGCAGGGTACCTATTCGGCATGTTTCCTGATGGCATTACAACCTGGAATTTTTGGCAAATACTGGCTTGTACCGATTATTCTATTGGGAAGTCTAATTCTTTCCACCTATACACTGGGATACACAATATTACGCAGATTGCTACATATCAGCAAATTGGAATACACTTTCATTTCTACTCTATTTGTATTAATGACCGTACAGTTCGTATGGTCGTTCTACGATGCATTCTGCTGGTATAACGGAGCGATGTACTATACCTTATATTATAGTATTTCTTTGTTTCTTGCCTCCCTACTCATCGAATTCCATCTTACAAAATCTATCATAGCGAAAATCATCATCACGCTGGTTTCCGCAGCACTCGCCATATTCATTGCCGGCGGCAACTTTGTTACCGGTCTGGGTATGCCAGCCATTCTCTTTATGGCAATCGTATGGATGTGGGTGGAGAGGAAGAAGACTCCTTTCTTCTTGCTTTCTATCCTTATCATTTATGCCTGCGCTTTTGCTTTCAGTGTATTTGCACCAGGCAATACTGTCCGCCAATCCACAGTCACCAGTCAACCGAATGTGGTTTCAGCCTTCTTTATTGCGATAGCAAAGGGCATAGAATTTCTCGCTGATACCATTAAAATCACAGAAATACTCATGTTTACCATTCTCATACCTTTTCTTGCAAGATTAGCCAAGGCATCCCACTTTAGGTTTTCTCATCCATGGCTTTATCTGCTCATCTCTTTCCTACTCTATTGCGCCTTCTTTTTTCCAAACAGCTATGCCATGGGAACCAAAGGAGCAGACAGAACACAGAATGTATACTTCTATGTGCATCTGTGGATGATTTGCTTCAATATCTACTATCTTTCTGGTGCTCTTCAGCGCAGAGCGGCTGATCTGGAACCAATAAGCGTTGCTATTGTAAACTTGAAAGAGGCAATCAGACTGAAATATAATAAATACTTCAGATGGCTACCGGTATATTACTGGCTTGTGTTGGTACTTTCTATCACAGCAAAGCCAACTACTACCAACAGAACACTCTCCTTGCTGCGTAGAGGAACAGCACAGAAGTTTGATCTAGAAATGCAGCAGCGCGAAATTGCCGTAAAGCAAAGCAAGGCAGATCATCTGGTATTAAATCCGCTTACCGTAAAGATGCCATCCGATGCCTTCCATGATATCACTATTTATCCAGGTTATTGGATTAACCGAGGTATGGCAAACTATTATGGCAAGAAAACGGTAGTAGCATTACCTTTCGATGATGGCGAAGAAACGCCAGCCAAGTTGTTAAAACGCTGCCGTGATGAAGTAGGTCCAGGCGGAATGACCTTTATCGAAGGAAAATAAATCAGAAATAACAATACCATTCATTAAACAAAAAAGGTAAGTAGCCAAAACTGCTACTTACCTTTTTTATGTTTCAAGCGATCTTCTATAATCTTGCTAACAGCAACAAACTGATAGATGCCTTCATAGCAGGCACATACAAATCCTTCCTTACCATCACGGAAGCCACCCTTCTGAATATAAGCACGGAAGAAACGCACCAACGGACGATAGAACAAAGCTGCCATTCCATAATTGCGATCTTTCTTCTTTTCTATCTCGTTAGCTGTATACTGGTTGATTTTCCCCATTCTGCTGGCAATGCTGTCGTCTGCCAGATGAACCAAAGCCATATCTGCATGGGTTGCTGGTATCTTTTCTATCCTGCCCTTGATAATAGGGTCGGCATGGATGACAGCAGGCCATACCGTATCCTTCCTGATAAAGAAACGCAACTGATAGTCGGGATAGAAACAATGCATGAATCTTCCCATAAAGCGACTCTTGCGTGGCACATACAATCCCAATGGAGCATCCTCCTTCCCTATTAGGGAATAAAGATATTGTTTCAATGCTGGGGTAACCAGTTCATCTGCATCCACCACCAGTACCCATTTACAGGAAGCTGCATCTATGGCTGTCTGTCTTGCCGGTTCACAAATCTGATAACTGCCTCTAGGGAAAACAACTATCTTGCAACCATTACGCTTTGCAATATCCAAGGTATCGTCGGTACTTTCCATGTCGCAGACAACCACCTCGTCAAAGCCCTTCACTGTATCCAGCACCTGCTGAAGATGGCAGGAGGCATTATAGGTATTAATAACCACCGAGATGCCATTTCCCTGCTCTTGTTCTACACTTGTCTTATCCATATATCTATGCTCTATAAATATTGATCGATACCATTTGTGCAACGAACCAAACGCTCCTTCTTCACCTGGTTCAAAACATTTTTATGCATGTTCTCTTGGGCTTTAGACGCCTCCTTGTGATAAAGATGGTACATGATTCCTCCCATCTTCAGCGCCTTCTTCCGAACGCCAGCAAAATGCAGGCGATAGGCAAACTCGGCATCCTCATGTCCCCATTCCAACAGATCCTCATTGTAACCATTTACCTTGATGGCATCCTCTTTCCAATAAGCCATGTTGCAACCTCTGAGATGGTCGATTCTACGGGCATAGCGAAAAGCCAGCAATCTGCGGAACACATGAGAACGGAAGCTATTGCTTACATAACTGAAAGGCATGTTCCAAAGATTCACATTGACTACCTTTGTATCCAAAATCTTTTTGGAAATCTGGGCAGACAGCAGCACTCTACTTCCACAGACGAAACATCCTTTCTGAGCCATTTCTATATGGTCTTCTACAAAATGAGAACTCAAAACAACATCTCCATCAACTTGGATGATATAATCACCCGTAGCCTTTGCTATTGCCTTATTCAAAATGGAAGTTCTTCTGAATCCCTTATCTTCCTGCCAAACCCAAATTACCGGTACTGGCATTTTTTCAGCATAACGGTCTATCAGTTTTTTAGTCTCTTCGGTAGAACCATCGTCAGCAATAACAACTTCATCAGGCATAACATGCTGATGCAACACGCTATACAACACGAGTTCTAAGGCTTTAGGCCAATTGTAAGTCGTAATCAATAATGTTGTTTTCATAAACCTAACTTTTTGTGTTTAAAATAATGTAAGATACCTTTGCGATGTGCCCATCGCCAATCGTGTATCTTCTTTGCTCCTATTATTTTTTGTAATATTTTCTCATCCATTCCCCGCAGTTTCACATACTCTCGTGCCACACACTCGAAGACATCCATTCTTCCGGTAAACCTCGTCAGGTTTTCCACACATTCCTTCATCGGCGGATAGCCTGAGTAAAACCTCATACGATTGATATCGATAAGCGAGAACGTATAATGACCATCAGCCTGAAGCTGATACAGCACATTGCCGGCATTCAAGTCAATATCGATGATGCCTTTCTGGTGCAATCGATTCACAAAGTGCGCATAATCTGCCGCCATCACCCTGTTGAATTCCTCTGGGGAGTTCAACTGATCGTTGATAGGCATACTGTTATCAATATCAGAGACAAAGTAGCAATAGTCAATAAGTCCCTTTACCCTCGTTTCAATATATCCAAAGCCTTCGGGAGTGGCAAAGCCATCTGCCATTAGCCTAAGGGCATTCTCATAGGCACGGAAAGCCTTGGTAGAGCGGAAGAAGCTATATCCTATCTTCTGAATGAAATTAGGCTGCTTGTATCTCTTCACCACAACTTCTTTCTCTTTTCCATCAAACTTTACATGAAAAGCCTTGATAACATTTCGTCCTTCAAAGATACAACGTCCCTCCTGCTCGAACACATCCGGGATGCGTTCGATGAAACTTCTCATCTCTTCGTATTTTGGGTTTATCTTTATCTTCATTTGTTTACAGTACTTTTATATTTTTGCCTAGGATGCTTTGGAACTCCAGGGAACATCATTTCCAAACTCTTGTCGGCTAACATCCGTGGAATGACATAAATCTTTAAATAAGTCTTATTTCTATTAACTTGCAGTGCCAATTCATCTAATGACTGCCAATCCGAACAAACCAAACATATAAGCTTCTTCAATTCTTCAAAAGATAATTTCTTTTTCTTCCTCAAAGATTCCATGTTTGAAATGCTAATATTCGGACTTGGTATATTTGAACTTAAGCTTGCAACCTTAGAGCCTGAACTTGCAATATTACTTGGTATATTTGAATCTGAACTTGGTATATTTGGGCTTAAACTTGCAACCTTAGAGCCTGAACTTGCAATATTACTTGGTATATTTGAGCCAGAGCATGTTATATTAGAGTCTGAGCTTGCAATATTACTTGTTATATTAGAGTCATCGTTTGGAAGATAATATTTCGTTCCTCTACCATACCCATCTTGTACCAACAATCCATCTTGGCACATATCTTTCAGCAAATCAGCAATCTCTGCTTTATGAATATCCAGCACAACTCTAAGGCTCTCATTAGTAACATAGCCATCAATGCAAGCCGCATTAAGTGCCAACAAACGTTTTTGCCCAATTGTCGTGATTTTTGGACCAAATATCTGAGCAAGCCTTTCCTTCGTAGCATCATCCATCAATGACTCCATCATCATTGTCAGCTCTACAATATCAGGCTGAGTTAACAATCTCAACATCGGTGCCCGCCAATTCGCAAATCGCCAACCTGCCAGAATCTTATCAACACCACTTCCCGCTTTTTCTGCCGAACCTATCTGCATAAACATCTTTTGCAGAGTCGTATTGCGACAAACGCTTGTACTCTCCTCGTAATACTGTGTCTTGGAAACCAACAAGGTGCCAGGATTAGAAAACACCATTTTATTCGGAAACAAACGCACCACCATTGTTGCATCTGCCGAATAATCGGTATGGATACAAAGATTTACCAATGCCTCACGTACAGCTATATGAGCTGGGGTTTCATCTCGACGAATATTGTCCTTCAAAATGAAAGGCTTTGGCAAAACTGCACACAAACGAGGAAGGACACGCAGATAAAACTGAAACAAGTTTGCTTCCCAAGTTCCATCTGGGCAAATTCTATTTGTCCATCTTATCTCTGGATTATCCAAAAGTTTTTCCCGATAATCAGGAAAAAAATTAGGGCAGCACTCAGTATCTGTAATTGCATCTTCCTTACCAAACATCAGCACACCTGCAAGCGTAAAGCCCTCTTCCTTCGTACTACGTTCTATACGATAAGCTCCTATCTTTTTAAGAAATTCAAAATCAGACAAAACAGACCAAGGATGGTCTGGCTTTGCCAACTTAAATAATTGACGATATTGAGCAATAGACTCCATATCTAAATCATCTAATGAATAATTTCTCAAAATGCGGCTATCAGCGGGATTAGAAACATTCGCATCTGAAAACATACGCTGCACTTCTCGCTCCGTACATTTATAATCACCTTCATGATTGCGCTTAAAAGTACCATTGTAGGGTTGAGACGTTCTATAAACAGGACGCTGTTCTCTGGATGCACGAGGAATAAAGAATAACATAAGTTTATGACCTTTGTAATCTTCTACCACGACATCTTCTGTTTTTAACAGGTTACAACTAACCGTAGCTCGATTATTCACATTATTCCAAAAGTCCTTTGTATATTTCTCAATCTGTTCATCAGATAGATTATCTATATAGAACTTACCTTTTTTTTCTATTACTCCAAGCACGATAACTCCTCCTTCGCTATTGGCGAAGGCTGAATAGGTATCCCAAAAGCTGCCAGGAAATCCACCGGCAGCACTTTTAAACTCCAAGTCATCACTCTCTATACTATTCAAGAGTGAATCCAGATAATCCTCGAAGTTTAATCTATCACGTACTTCTAACATACTATTCTTTTATATTCTTAAACTAGATACCATCCAGATATCTCATAGGTTGCAAAGATACGAAAAACTATCAGAAAAGCAAAATTTTAGGGAAATTATCTTTCTTCCTTTATTGATACTTGCTTTTTTTTATCTATTTTCTTGCAAGTTTAAAGTATATTTCATAATTTTGTAGCCAAAAACATCATTATAGTTTTCATAAAAAATAAGAAATCCAATGAATATTCAAAAACTGAAATATAAATTCCATAGCGGAAAAAACAGCAAACCCTGGTATTACATCAAGGAATACGCCCGTCTTTATACTCCTGCCTGCATCCTGATATGGAGGGGACAGCGTTTACTAGCCAAAGCCAAGAAACGCAAAGATTATGACTATATTCTAAGCCGAGTAAACTACTACAACAAGCTTACAGAAAACTATCTTCATCTCAACAAAGATTTGTGGGAAAAGAAAGCTGTAAAAGTTGCAGAACAGCCGATGACCCGCCAGAAGGTATATTATCTGGATACCTTGGAGTATGCCCGCTGTTTTAACGGCAACAACAAATGGAATCTCCTGCCTGGTGACATCACGTATGTGGAAGATATTCCTACCATTGTAAAAAGCCGCCCAATTCATGGAGAAAACCAGAACTCCGTATTGCTCAAGATGGACAAGGTACGCCATTTTATCTTCGTGAAGGATAAGCTTTCGTTTGCAGAAAAAAAAGACCAGGCTATCTTCAGAGGGAAAATAGCCTGCAAGGACATCCGTGTGCAATTTGTAGAGAAGTTTTTCGGAAATCCTCGCTTCGATATCGGAACCATAGATCTGATTAAGCCAGAATGGAAGAGCGACAAGATTTCCATCTACGACCATCTGAAATACAAATACGTGATAGCACTGGAGGGAAATGACGTGGCAAGCAATCTGAAATGGATTATGTCTTCCAATTCCATCGCCGTGATGCCTAAGCCATATTATGAAACTTGGTTTATGGAAGGAACTCTGAAGCCAGACTATCATTATATAGAAGTAAAGCCTGATTTCTCTGATCTTGAGGAAAAGATGGACTATTATACTGCACATCCAGATGAAGCGCAAGCTATCATCAACCACGCTCACGAATATGTAGAGCAATTCAAGGATAAGCAGCGTGAGGATATCATCTCGCTGATGGTTCTAGATAAGTATTTTTCTCTGTTAAAATCTAAGGATTAATGTCTAGAAAGGATTCTTTCAATTATGAAAGAACAATCCTACCGATTATTCGATGGGCAGAATGATGACAGATAAGACGCCTAGACTGTGGCATGTAGTAGGCAGCAATCTGAACTATGCCTTCATCATCAACAACGACACCATTCTGGAGAAGACTGCCGATGGTGCCCTGGATGTTTATGATGCCCACATGAATCCTGTAAAGAACTACCGTCTGCCAGCTAAGCAGTTTGACAAAGCCATCAAACAGCTTAACAGGTTCTTTAAATAAGAAAAGGTAAATCCCCGAAAAGCCCCTTCCGCATTCCAGGTTTTCATATACCCGGAATACAGAAGAGGCTTTATCCTTTTATGCTTCCTTCCACACTCTTCTCTTGAGCCACAACGCCAAGATGGGGTCACTCATTTCCAGATGCTTAGGAGCAGGTATTGTAATCAGATCTTTCACCATCAAGGACTTCTTGAGGCGGGTTACATTGGCAGCAGTACCCAGGCGATAGGTTTCCAATATCGCCGTCTGGGTGAAACCGGTATGTACTCCATTGGTGATGGCATGCAGGAAATTCATCTGATAGGCTGAAAGGTCTTCGGTTTGCTGGATAAACAAGGGCTCGCAGGCATCCAGCAACCGGTCTATTCCATATTTCAAGTCCTCTTCTGTAGCTGCAAAATCATCTTGCACGCGCAACCATACAAACCATGCCAACTGCTGTACATAAGAGGAATACCTATCTGTTACCTGACAGATTTCTCGAGCCAGCTCTTCAGAAATATGCTTGCCGGTAGATTCGAAACGCTGACAGATATACTCCACCCAGTCTTTCTCGCTAATTTTATTCAGATAGAAGAAATCACCAAAGCGATAGAATGGGTAACTGGCATTCTGGAACATCTGTTCCATCATGTGTTTTTTGCTGCCATAAAGACAGTAAGATACATGGCTCTGTAATTGCCATACGCTACGGAGTTTCTTCTGGAAAGTCAAGGAATCTGGAAAATCACCTATCTGCTGAAATTCATCGATACAGACTACTATATGACAACCTTTTGACCGAGCTATCATTTCCGGAAGTCTCAAAACCTCTTCTGTTGTATTGTTACCTGCATTATACTCCAAAGCCAAAGAGAAATCTGTCAAAGGATCTTGCCCAATACTGATTTTCGGAACGAAACGACTCAAGAACACCTTGGCATTCTCTATCCATTCTTCCCATTTTGAAGAAGTAGCCCGAACCACAGCTGTGGCAAAAGCATTGATAAAATCATTCTCTGAGCGACAACCAAAGGCATCTATACGAGCTATCCTGATGTCTTCGCTTTCTACGAGCGAACACACCTTATCTACTAATGAAGTCTTACCCATACGACGAGGTGAAATCAATATCGTATTCACTCCATACGTAAAGTTCGCCTTCAGGCGTTCTGTTTCCTCTCTACGGTCGGTGAAGGAATCTCCCTCCACACGAACACCGAATACAAACGGAGCTTCTTTACTTTTTCTCATAATCACTACCTTATTATATACTAATGTAATTTGCATGTAAGCTCGACACGCCCTGGGCTAGGAGCTTTTCTTCTGCAAAGAAAATGCAAACGAGCGCAATGAAAGCTGGCTTTCAAATTGCCGAGTGCAGCTTTTCTTCTGCAAAGATAGCAAAAAAAAACAAATTAAACAAGGTTGTTTTAAACAAAGTTGTTTAAAACTAGCATTTTTATTACGAATTAACTAATAGTCAATGGATTACGGGTAAGACACCAAAGAATTTAACGGGAAAATTTTTTTAACACGGACAAATTGAATTTGTCCGGATGGTTGTCCGGCAGGCTTATAAGTACCAGAAAAACAATACGTTATGAAGCTCCGGACAATTTGTCCGGACAAATTCAATTTGTCCGTGTTATTTTTTTATGAGAAAGGAAGAAGAAGAAAAAGGGGGTTACGGATTGAGACGAGAACCTGTTATCCGAGAAGCCCCGAGAAACTATGATTTAGCACATAAGAACCTATGTTTTCCGACCCACAAAACTATGACTTGGATTTTTTAACACAATTTGCTCCAAATGGCTGCTGAATTTCGGACCTTATCACACACTCAAATTTGGCGGTTACAGAAGATAGTCGTATTTTTGCCCCCGTTTACCGGATATTCCGACAAGCTAACTTTTAAACATTAAATAATTATGGAGAATGAAAATTTAAGAAACATAGAGAACCTTTTAGCCGCTAAGGCAAGTACACAGCCTCTTTACGAATTCCCTGTAGACCAGCTTCCACTCGGACTCCGCGACTCGCTCTCTGGCGTAGCCGCAGAGGCACGCGTGCCTGCCCTCTTCTCTGCCCTCCCTATTGCCGCAACCTACGCAGACCGTCTGAAGGCGAAGTATTGCGACGGCAGCGATACTCCGATGGCACTCATGTCTATCATCATCGGAGAGCAGGCATCAGGTAAGGGCGTATGCCGCCGCATCGAAAACATCTGGGCGAAGAAGATGGATAAGGACGATGAGAAACCTCGTGAGGATGAAGCCTGGTACCAGCAGCACAAGGGCAAGAAGGGTGTAGTAGATCCGAAGCCTTGCATCCGTCACATTGGCGATACTATCTCGAAGTCGGCTTTGATGCGCCGTCAGCTCTGTGCCGACGGCCATACCATGTATATGTTCAGCGAGGAGCTCGGTTCGATGAAGAGCGTATGGAAGGTGTTCGGCGACTACTTCCGTAAGGCGTTCGACCAGAGCGAGGTGGGTCAGGACTACATCACAGCCACCAGCGGCGTAACCCACGCCCAACTCAACTTCACCGGCTGCTGCACCCAGAACATCTTCCAGAAGTTCTTCACCGATGATAACATCGAGGACGGATCTTCTTCAAGAATGATGCTCGCCAAGATGCCCGATACCTCCTTCGCACCCCTCAGTCAGCACCACGGCTACACCGAGGAGGAGCAGGCCAACATCCTCAAGGCAGTAACTCTCCTTGAACGTAGTCACGGCGTAATGGAGCTGCCCCGTATGTGCGAGGAGTTCTGCCAGTGGCTCGAAGCAAAGAGACAGCTTGCCCTGGCGAATGCCGACCGTGTGATGGATGTGTATCGTCGCCGTTCCGCCGTCATTGGCTTCCGTTGTGGCGTCATCTTCCACATTCTGGAACAGACCGGAGAGGAAACAGATGCCTGCATCCGTTTTGCCAAGGCTGTAGCCGACTACGTACTCGCCATGCAGATGGAGATGTTTGGCTTGCGTCTCGACAAGCAGCAGCAGGACAACGAGGCTATCCCTGTCTATAAGTCTCGAAACACCCTGCTCTTTGCCCAGCTCCCAGAGCAGTTCACCCTCTTCGATGCCAGCCGTGAGCGTGGCGACGGAGCCAGTCGTGAAACCATCCGTAAGATGATAAGCCGTTGGACCAAGCGTGGTCTCTGCAAGAAGCTGAAAGGTGGCGACACCGAGATCTGGCAGAAGCTTACCCTCTCGGCATAAAGCATCTTGAATCTCCTGAAACAGTTAATCCCCCATCACGCAGCCAAAGCGTGGTGGGGGATTACTGTTTCTGATAATATCGTTTTTTTATTGCTGATGTCGCTCGATATATTCAGCTGCCTGGATATTCGAGAAGACATAGTGCTTCAAATCCTGGAACTTAGACTCCTGCTTGGTTTCCTTCAGATTGCCATTCGGCAACACATCATAGCAGAAACTGCGGTTCATCGACGGATTATAGACGAAGCAACGCTGATGATCTCTTGCCACAATCTGGTTATCTGCCGAATAGAATACCATCGGGCGCTGCTGCTTCAGCAGATCCACGCCGAAGCCCTCGTACTCATAATTCAGATTCATCAAGCCGAAAAGCGTAGGCATCACATCCACCTGCATGCCCAAGCCCGCATACTGCTGCGGAACACCAGGACCAAAGATAATGAGCGGAATATGGTTGTAAGACTGCGGCAACTCGCCCTCGCTCTTACCCACCAGCTTACCATGGTCTGCCTGAATCACGAATATCGTGTTCTTATACCAAGGCTCCCGACTTGCCTTCTTCAGAAAGTCGCCTATCGCCCAGTCGGCATACTCCACAATCTGTGTTTCCTTCTCCTTGGTCTTCGGCTTGAAGAAATCAGGAATGATATATGGCGGATGATTGCTCACGGTGAGGATGGTAGCCATGAAAGGCTTGCCCGTCTTCGCCTTCTGGTTGATGGTGTTGAGGGCGTAGCCCATCTCGAAATGGTCGCTCACACCAAAACTGTTCACCACCTCGCTCTTAGGATAGTTCTCCTGAGAGAAGATGTCATCGTAGCCATTGGTCTGGAAGAAAGCCTTCATGTTGTCATACTGTGCCTCGTGGGTCATGAAGAACATGTTCTCGTAGCCATACTTCTTCAACACCGTGGCGATACCCTTGCGGCGTGGAGTTACCGTTCCCTTCATCAGGTTTCGGAACATGAGAGCAGGGAAGCTGTAGAGCGTAGCCGTCATGCCATGGTTGGTATGGATGCCGGCACTATAAAAGTGGGTGAACGCCAGGGAATGATGATAGAGCGAATCGAGCGTTGGGGTGAGCGGCTGCTGATTGCCGAAAGTACCCAACAGGTTTGCCGACATAGACTCCATCAATATCACCACCACGTTAGGATGATTTTTCTTCATCATCAGGGAATCGTTCACCACCTCACGTTTCAGAATATTCGTGCTATCCACCTTTCCTGTGATACCCAGCCACTGGCGGGTATTCGTGATAGCCTCAGCGTATGGCATGAGATGCAACTCCTTGTTCTCCTTGCGCATATCGTCGAGCGCAGAAGTAAGGAGATTGAATGCCGGATTGATGCCGAGCTGGTTGAGGAAAGAATCCTCGCAATAGTAAGCCTGGCTCACCTTGATAGGGTTATAGCCCATTCTGCCACGGATGCCGAAAAGGCAGGCACCTACCAGAGCCAGGGAAATGAGGAAACGTGCTCCCACCTGCACCAGGTGCATATTGTCCTTAGGCAAAAGGAAGAGTCCCTCGAAGTAGCGGCGCAGGCGGATAAGCGCATAGATAAACACCCCCGTGAACACGAAATAGAGGGCGATATAGAGCCAATAGGAAGACTCCTGCAAGAGCATGCCCGATGTGGTGGCTACATAGCCGAACCACCCGAAGATGCTGGAATTGATGTTCTTGAAGAAATACTGGAAATAAGGGGTATTGGCTGCCGAAGGCATGAAGGCGATGGCAAACCATGCCGCATACCAAATGTTGATGCCACGCAGCAAACGGCGATGACACCACCCCAGGCTGGCAGCAACAAGGAGCACAGCCACAGGCAATACCGAAATATAACAAGCGATGACATTGTCAAACCATACACCCTTGACAAATGCCATCACCCTACTCGCCCCTGCATCTACTATCATGCCATGCAGGGCGATGAATTCCACCAATCTGAACAGAGTCATCACCAGCAATGCCAATACATGCACCGAAAGGAGATAACCCAAGACCTTAAAATATCGTTTCATTTTTATTCTACTTTAGAAATCGGCTGCAAAGTTAATAATTATATCCCAATAAAAGCAAAAATTCCCGCCTTATTCTATCTATAAACAAATAATTATATGTAACTTTGCAGCCAAAATCATATAATAAGACTTCGATAAGACATGAACATCAAGTACAACAAAGCTCTGTGGATTGTCACCATCCTCGCTATCGTGATGCTGATTCCTTTCCTCGGGCTTACCGAATTCAATACCAAAGGAGAGCCTCGCGAGGCTGTAGTTGCCTACACCATGCTGGAGCATGGCAACTGGATATTGCCTATCAATAATGGAGGCGATATTCCTTACAAACCACCATTCTTCCACTGGTGCATCGCATTCTTCAGCCTCATCGCCGGTCACGTGAATGAATATACCTCACGTCTTCCATCCGCCGTATCGCTGGTTTTGATGACCATTGGCGGCTTTATATTCTTTGCCAAGCGCAAGGATACCCAGACGAGCCTCATCGCAGCCATCCTCACGCTCACCGCCTTCGAGGTGCACCGTGCGGGTATGAACTGCCGTGTGGATATGGTGAACTCTGCCTTCATGGTGGGAGCCATGTATCTGCTCTACCGTTGGTGGGAAAAGGGAAAACATCAACTGCCCTGGCTTGCCATCCTCTGCATGAGTGGCGCCACGCTGACCAAGGGACCAGTAGGCATCATCCTACCTTGTTTTGTGATGGGTGTCTTCATGCTTACCCAGCGCGAGAACTTCTGGGGCGTCGTATGGCGCATGGCTTTAACCGCCCTACTCTCGCTCATCATCCCATTCTGCTGGTACTACGCTGCCTATCTGCAAGGTGGCGACGAGTTTCTGCGACTGGTGAAGGAAGAGAATATCGACCGATTCATGGGTAAGATGGCCTACGAGTCGCATGAAAACCCTGCCTGGTACAATCTGCTTACGCTCATCACCGGTTGGCTGCCTTATACCTTATTATTATTGTTCTCTCTCTTTATCCTGCCCTGGAAGAAATTCTCCAAGAGTAAGTTTGTAGAGAATGCGAAAAAGGCTACCCCGCTCCAGGTATTCACCTGGCTTGCTTTCCTCCTGGTACTCTTCTTCTACTGCATCCCGAAGAGCAAGCGAAGCGTTTATCTGCTGCCTTGCTATCCGTTCATGGCTTATCTCATCGCCGAATACATCGTTTGGATGATGAAGGAGAAAATGGGAGCATTCAAGGTATATGCAGGGGTAATAGCATCGCTCGCCATCCTGCTTATCGTAGCAAGAATCGCAGTTTCATGCGGATTGATACCTGACACTATCTTCCACGGCAGACATGCAGCAGAAAACGCAGCCATGCTCCATGCTTTGGAAAAAGAACCTCAGAGTATCGCAGAAGGCATAGGATATCTGTTCTTCATATTGTGCATTTATGGCATCTATACTACGTTCCAATCACTCCACAGGAATCATACTGGCAGCATCGTAGGCCATACGTTGATTACCATCATCAGCCTCTTCCTGATACTGGACTCTACGCTTCAGCCGACTGTACTCAATACCAAGGCAGACAAGCGCTGGGCACCAGTAATAGAAAAGAAGTTTGATACTTCCAAACTCTATTCCTACATGTCGATTGATATGCTCCACTTCTTCAGCCTCAACTTCTATTTAGGCGACAAGATCCAGCAGTTCGACAAGACACTGCCACAAGACGGCATCGTGATGGTATCAAATGATGATATCCAGATTTTCACGGAGAAATATGGCAGTAATTATACTTTCGAAAAGGTATGGGAGATTCCGAGAACTGCAGAAACCCGCTGCCCTGTAGGTTTCTACCGTTTCGTGAAAACAAGCGCTAATTTGGCTTGCAACTAAAATGCCCCCAAAAATATTTCAAAAGAGAGGGTGTGTCATAAGTCCACGACACACCCTTTCTTTTTTTTATGATTTCAATATGAATTATACTCTTTCTTCGATAAAATATCTCGGTCTGCGTTTCACTTCGGTATAGATTTTTCCGATATAGACACCCGTAACCCCCACACCTGTAGTGATAATGCCACCGATGAACCAGAGGGAAACAAGCAAGGAAGTCCAACCCTGTATCGTCTTGGCCTGGAAATGTTCTATCAGCGCAAAGATAATCATAATGAAAGACACCAATGTCATCAGCAATCCTACAAAGGTGATGAAACGCAAAGGTGCTACAGAGAATGAAGTGATGCCATCAATACTGAAACTCAGCATCTTGGTAAACGGATATTTACTCTCGCCTGCCTCACGCGCCTTGCGGTCGTAATAAACAAAACCCTCCTGGAAACCCAGTTGGCGAACAATGGCACGCAAGAAAAGATTGCGCTCCGGATACTGCATCAGCGCCTTCAGCGTGCGATTCGTCATCATACGGAAGTCGGCATGGTTATACACCGTATCCTTATCCACACTCTGCATCAGCTTATAAAAAGCCTGGGCGGTAAAGCGCTTAAAGAAAGTATCTGTCTTACGCTCCTTGCGCACACCATAGATGATATCCTTACCTTCCTGTACCTGTTTCACCATATCGATGATTACATTCTCATCATCCTGCAGATCCGCATCGATGCTCACCATCGCATCACAATGGTCGATGGAAGCCTCCATACCTGCCCAGAGTGCATTCTGGTGCCCTCGGTTATGAGAAAGTTTGATTCCTCTCACGTACGAATGTCTTTCTGCCCCTTCTCGGATGAGTTGCCAGGTAGTGTCTCGACTGCCGTCATCCACCAATAGCAAATTGGTCTCAGCGCCCGTCTCTGCCTTGATTTTCGCCACCAAATTCCCCAAAACTTCCAGGGTCTTAGGCAAAACCTCCTGCTCATTATAGCAAGGTATTACGATGTTTATTTTCATATCAATCTGTTTTTCTGCAAAAATACAAGAAAAATCTTAAACAACCAAGCCAAAACCTCATCTTTTATGAAATCCACCTGATATTATTTCCCCAACAGAGTATTTATTGGATTTTCAGAACTGCTTTTCGCAACACAATCATTCACCAGTAATTCATCAGAACTTCCATTTCACCTGAATTTCCAAATCAGTCTGAGCAGAACCATTGATTTGTTGCAATCCCGACGAGATCTGGTTGCGGTCGAAATATTTCGTCATGGCTCCCTTGCAAACCAGCACCCAATGCTTTCCGATTTCAGCCTTCGCCCGCAGTCCACATCGGATACCTTCACCAAAATAACTACCGAAACTCATCGTATAGAGCAATCCCGGTTCAAAAGCATAGACACGACTCTCATAATCCTTGGTACGGAAATAGCCCAAGAAAGCATTCAGCCTCAGCCACCGAAAGCGATATTCCATAGATTCATTGACCATCATTCCATAGTTTTGCGACAGGAAGGTGGCATCCACCTGAGTTTTACTGCTCCATGCTCCTTTTTCGATTCCACAATACAGGCGGGCTCGCTGCGTAGTAACATCATATTTCTGCTTATACTGATAACGGACGCCAAGACGGAGAGAGCGGGAAGGCTGGAAGATGACACTCGCCAAATAATCCATCGCATAAGAACTCCCCTTCATTCGATATTTCGGCCAGGCAAAATAAGCCACATCCCCATAAATATCACATACCCATTTAGAAGAAGGCGACCATCGCAGTCCCACATAGCAGCCACTTTCATCCTGCACGCTGCTGCCAGCACTATAGCTATTACTGTATATTGCATAATAACGATAAGGATAAAAACGATAAAGAGCCAAGACCGAAAACTGTTCTGAAAGCAGATAACTCGCCGTATTGACCGTAGCCACAACCCCACAATCTCCCGTCGCCACCTCTCCCTGCAGCGTGAGCCGATGAGAAATATAACCATAGTCGATACTTGCATTCCAAAAGTTCTTGCCTTCGGGAGCAAAGCGCTTATAGAGTTGGGATTTATTGGGATGAAGCGGCAAGGAATAAGAATAACAGATGCCCGTAGCACCGATATGAAAGCCATTCTTAGTATAATGCAGATTACCGCCCAACAGAAAAGCGGAAGCGATGCCTTGCTTCTCGATTTCCTTCTCCGTGCGATGCATTCCTGTAGTTACAATCGTTGAAATAGAATCTTTCTTTACCGTAGCATCTATTTTGCGGTAAGATAGAAAGGCACTCACATCCAATCCCTTGCAAACATTCAGCGTGGCTGCAACTCCTTGCAGATAATTAGCAGCATATCTTGAAGAATGTGTGCGAATGGAAGTTCCCATGCGCCCCAATGACGAGAGCATGGAGAGTTTTCCGAAACCGAAATCATTATTTAATATCAGTCCCATACCTTCCCGAAGGCGATACTTACCCAAAGTCAGATTTTTCAACTTGCCCCATTTCCGTATCTGCAGATAATAGGAATAAAAATCATAACCCAAGTTGTTCTTACCACCAAAAAACGGCTCTCCCGCATCCTGCGAAGCTACAAAGCCCATCTTTACATAGTCACTATAATGAAACTGATAACGCAACCAATGCTTATAGGGATACCCCCAATACCCATCCTTGTCTCCCTTTCGTTCATAAAGAGGAACCTTTACGGCAGCCACCATTTCATGCTTTCCATATTTTGCTATTTGGGAAAAAGAAGGAAAAAAACGCCTCTTCACTTCCCCGGCATAGACAAAACAACAAAGCAACTGCCGCTCATACCAACTGATACTTTCTATCATCGCCAGTTCACCCAGACTTTTCATCTCACCATATTGATAGATGTAGGCCTGGATATCCTCTATCTGTTGGGCAGAGAGGAAGGGAAACTGTTCCAGCTCTTCCTTGGTAGCGGTATTGAGATTGATCGGATTTTCAGCATATCCCTCCAGAACATCTTCATAGCTTTCCCAATTCATATCCTCATATTCCTCCTGTTCACTGAGTTGTTCAAGGTATTCCTGCCAAGATTGGGCATCACTTACCTGGATACTATTCACTAGAAACAGTACCACTAACATACACCTATAATATAATGTATTCCTATAATAGATTGCATTTCTCATTCGTTTCCGCCTATAATTTGTACTATATCAATTTGGATAGAAGATGTTGCAATAAAAGCATCACCCTTATCCTGCCGCAAAAATACAATATTTATCGCAAAACACCAAAAGATTTTTAAACAAAACTATCATAACCGCAAAACAAAAAAGATAAAACAAACAGAAATGGGAAAGGAGAAATGGAAAATGGAAAAACAAAGAGACGTACGAGTGAAAGAAATCACCCATACGTCTCTTTTGTTGGTATGCTGAGCTAATATAAAACTCTATAATAGTCTTTTCTAAAAAGCTAAGATTAGTCTTCAAAAAACTAAAGAGCCTGGTTATATTAGTCTTTCAAATCACTTGCCTCTTTGATAATCTCAGCTGGCACTTCGCCGCAGCGCTCATAGCGGCAAACATCGTTAGCATCATCCTTGGCAGTCCAGATCATAGAACCGCTCTTATAAAGATTGCTCACGATATACTGCTGGTTCCAATCACCAACACCATTATCGTAGGTACCGCCAACAATATAACCCAAATATGGATCCTGCTTCACAAAGAAGGAACCGGTAGTATGAACTGCATACATACTGTTCATGTTGTCGTACATCTCCATAGTATTATCACGGCGATGGAAAACCACATAGCAATATGTGCCCTCAGGCATTGGCTGACCATTGTTCCAGGCAGTCATTTTCCATACTCCATCAAGATTAGCAGGAGTCACAGCTATCGGCTGCTCTGCAGGTTCATCATCATCGCTGCTACAAGATACGAAACCCACAGAAAGGAGCATAACCACCAACAGGGTGAAGAGTTTGATTAAATGTTTCATATTCTTTAATTCTTTCTTTTCTTATGATTTATCATTACTGATTGCGATTCACTACGACCATAATCGTACGGTCACTCGGCTTGGCGTCCACACCCTCCAGAATAATCGGGAAAGTGAAATTCGGCTTCATCATCGGCGGGATTTTATCCACATCCAGCGTAATCACCAAGTCTGCCTCATCACCAGCAGGGATGATTTCCGGCTCAGTTTTCACTTGTGCATACTGTGGAAGCACCAGACTGCTGATCTTCAGCGGTTTCTTCCCGCTATTGCCACAGAGAATGCGAGCCTCAGCCTTCATACCTGCCATCACCTCATTGAATGTTACCTTAGCCTGCTTCAGTCTCAGGTCGCCCATCTTATACTTGAAGCGATACCAGACATCCGCACTTGGAAGAACCATGCCCCTCAGTCCAATCTTTGTGACCGGTTCTCTGTCCGAATCTTTCAGATAGACAAAAGCGCGGGTGTCTATAGTGCCAGGATAACCATGGGGAGTAAACGTCAATTCTATCTTACAGCTATCACCTGGCTGTAGTCTCATCTGACTGACACTCGACTTGGTGCAACCGCAGGTGGTCTGAATACGGGATATTTCCAGCATCTTACCACTCACGTTTCTACCTACAAACGAATAGGTTCGTGGCGCATCATCCTCGGTCATCGTACCGGCATCGATGAGCTGCTGGTCAAACTTGAGTTTTTGTGCCCAAGCCTGACTCATGCTCATCAGGCTGAGAGCGATGAAGATCATCGTGAATCTCTTTCCCATCTCAGTAATTATCTTTTAGATTACATCCAACCGTTGTTGCTGGCATTCTTACGAACTATAATGCTCACAGTCTGCTGCTTGCCGCCAACTGATACTGTCAGAGTAGTACTTCCTACAGCAAGTCCCTTTACGGTGAGAGTAGTACCTTCTATCGTAGCAGAAGCCACATTGGCATCGCCAACAGCACAGGTGTATCCACTCTCTACGCCTTCAAAGTAACTTGGCAGATTCAAGGTAGAAACCTTGTCGAGCGCTACATAGATATTAGGCAACTTCATATCAGAACTATAATCCTTGTTCTTAACAAGATTCAAGAGCTGAGCTGCATCAATCAGACCAGCGCCCATCTTACCGATATACTTAGACAGGTTGACGATTTCAGGAGAAGCACCCACTGTAGTATGGTTCATATAATAAATCTTGGTAGCACCATTACCATAATAGCCATCCAAGTCCTTGACAGCCTTCTTCATCAGACTCACGAAATCAGCAGCACGATAATGACGATGCTGCTTGACTGCGTATGCCAAACCGAGAGCAGCCACACCAGAAACATGAGGACAAGCCATGGAAGTTCCCTCCATATAACCATATGCAGGTTTACCATTCTGAATCAAAGTAGAGAGCACAGCACCCTTCTGTTCAGCAGTCTCTGCCCAATACTCATCCTCTTCCTCACCTATCTTGCCGTAATATTCCAAGTCACCACCAGGAGCACTCAAGGTAACGAGCGTACCATAGTCGGTATAGCAAGCTGGCGTATAGTCGGCAGCAACAGAAGCTACACATACACACTTGGAATAAGCACCAGGGAACGCTGGATTGCCTGCATACTCATTACCAGCAGCAAAAACAGGAATACCACCATCAATGACGCCATTAGGAGAACCGGCATTGTGGATGAAATAATCCAAAGCCTCCTTCTCCAAAGGATAAGTCTCAGCCCACTCCTTTTCGGTAGCTGGTCCAGGAGTATAACCATTGATGATACTTGACTCAGAAGAGTTGTAACCCCAACTACACTGGAGAATCACCGCACCATTGTCGGCTGCATATTTGATAGCTCTTGCCTCTCCTGCTAAAGTTACACTATTCTGACCAGAGAACACCTGGCATGACATAATCTTCACACCAGAATTAGGAGTACCATCACCACCAGCTACACCACAAACACCAATGCCGTTACCATTGACTGCGGCAATTGTACCTGCTACGTGAGTTCCATGACCTGAATCGTTGGCATCAGTCCAGGTAATATCGCCACTCTCGGTTACGAAGTTGTAGCCGTGAAGGTCGCCCTCATAACCATTACCATCGCCATCAGTCTTGGCTCCCTGAGTAGTCTCACCAGGGTTACACCACATATTGGCAGCCAGATCAGGGTGAGTGTACATCACACCTTCATCAAGTACAGCTACGATAATGGAAGGATCACCTGTACAAGTCTTCCAAGCCTCAGCTGCATTGACATCACAGCCAGCTTTGGCACCAGCATGATTATCATTCAGGTTTTCGAAAGCATAATTACCTGCACCCAGGTTGTTATAGTGCCACTGGAAAGCGTAACCAGGATCATTAGGTGTACCATCGGCTACTGCGCGGGTAGCAGCCTTAGCCTTGAGTGCATTCTCATTCAGATAGATACGCTTGCTGTCTGTCTTGTAGGCACGCTTGATACGGCCATTGGTCTGCACCTTGGAAATCTCACCAAGCTGCTTCAATCGCTCTGCAGCAACCTTCAAATCAGTATTCTTGTCAAACTTCACGGTGTACCACAAGTGAAGACCTGCCTCGCGAGTACGAGCCTCTGTCTTTTCATCCACAGGGAACACACGCTTGAAACTGTAGCTGCCCAGAATATCGAGCACCTCATCTGTAGAAGGAATACCCGAACGGGTACCTGCTACACCAGCACGCGTCATTGTGCTTTGTGCTTGGTCGAGAATATCGCTCATCTCAGGACTGAACTTAATCAACAATTCACCATTCTCAGCAGCTGCAGGAATGACAACCTCGTTGGTCTTACCATCAGAAGAGTCGATGCCCGACAGGTTGTCTGCACAACCTGTCAAAGCCAAAGCGACCATTGCTATATAGAAAAACTTTTTCTTCATTGTTTGCTTCTATATTGTTAGAAATTATCTTTTCAAAGTTACGTTTCTCTTGTACTTGGCAAGCACGGAAGCCTCATCAACATCACCTGCAGCCACATAAGTACGATAATAGAGCGGATAAGCTACCCCTGGAACCTCCCATTTATTACCTGGGTCGCTGGTTCCGTAGAAGTAATCGAAACTGAAGCTATCCTCTGTCATATTAGAGAAACCAACGGCAGCGCCATCGCTGTTCTTTCCCTTAGACTGCTGGTTGAATACCATGATAGAAGGAGTCCATTCTACCAGATGTGGATGATAAAGAATCCACTTTGGCACCGCACCAGTCAGGAAGTTGAGGTTGAGTGACAACTGACGGCAGTTAGGCAATACACGTGGCACCTGAAGAGGATAAACATCCTCATAAACTACAGAACCATCCTTGTGCTTGCAGGTTACTGGATTATCCCAGCCAGAGAGCAACCATTTACAGGTATCACCTACCAGTTTGTCGAGATAATCAGCCTTATTGGTAGAGAAGTCTGCCCTGCTGTAGCGGGTAGCCTTGCCAGCAGCCTCCAAAGCTTCAGTCATCTCTTCATCTGTTGGAAGTTCACCCTCCAGGAAGCAGTATGACAACTCCAGGGAATTCAGTTTGTCCCATGTAAGGAGTTTCAGAAGAGCCTGACGATCGCTGGTACCTTTGCTAACCTTTCCATACATACCGATAGGGTAAGTATTATAGATGTAATCACTATTACTGTTCTTTTCCAATTTTGAAAGATCGATAGCTACATCTGTACGACGCTGAGCATAGAGGATGAGATTACGCAACTTAGGGAAGTTCTTCTCATTCACTACATTCGTAATGTCAGACAACTTATTGAAGTTGTTACTTACCAGATTGAGTGACTCCAAGGACTTACCCAACTTGATGAAGTTAGCTGGCAAATGGGTCATACCATACGCCTGGATAGTCAGGTTCTTCAGATACTTCAATTCACAGATATCCTCACCAACCTCTACCTCACGAATTTGGTTGTTCTCATTGGCAGCCAGAGAGAAAGACTCCAGGTATTTCAGATTGCCAACTTCCTTAGGAAGAGACTCTCCACTCTTCAGGTTGAACATGCTGAACTTCACAGAGCGCACACGGCCCAAAGCCTCAGGATGGCTCTTTACGAAGGCATCAGTAGCCTCCCAAAGTGTCACGTTCGACCAGTTACGCATATTGTCGCTGGCATCGAAGGTAGCCATACAACCTAATTTCTGATTGATCATGATGATAGACAAAGAGTCTCCAGCACGATTATCCTCAATTTTCAAGGCTGCCTTCTGGCGAACTGTCAGGATGACATCATCGGTAGGATTACCATCTGCATCCACCAGTTTGTCTTCAGCTTTTACCGGTACTAAGTGAACCTTTGCCACACGAACAGCAGGAACAACATTCATCGCCCAGCGGAACTTGAATTTGACGCTACGAGGACGAGCCTTTCTATCAAGGACGATTCCTATATTGGTACCAGTCAGTTTATCCTCATCCTTGCTATTCAGGAGCCAGCCTTCACGTTCTTTCTCATTCTCTGCCTTCTCGGCATCAGTCATGTCACCTTCGAAAGAATACTCTATCTTACCGATTTTGCATTCCACATTGGCAGAAATCAAACTCTCGAAAGCACGCTTATCGTATGATTCTGAATTTTCGATTTCTACAGTTGGTTCCTTGATGTCAATCTGCTTACCATAACCAAACTGTACCACGGAAACGGTGCGGCGCTGACCGTTATCGCCGATAAAGGCGATATCGGTAGTACGGCGTCCGTTCATCAGAGTAGAATCTGCTACCACAGTTGCAGTAGTAGAACCCACGCCATTGGCAGGAGTGAGCATCAGCCAAGGCTCATCCACGTTAGCCACCCAATTCTGTGAGGCAGCAATGGCAAGCTGTTCGCTACCGCCCTGAGCTCCTATTTCTATCTGCTCCTTGTCGATGGAGAGTCCGCCTGGGATATCTACATCATCGCTATCGCTGCAGGATGCGGTCATCAGACCTGCACCCAGAACGAGGAGCCATGTAAGTTTATTAATATATTTCATATTATCTTACTTTCTTTTCGTTTAATTTTCGAGATCCAAAGCATCGCAACCACGGATGTCCTGATTCTTGTCGTAGAACAGCTTATACATACCTGCCTTGATATATGCGCAGACGCTGGTTACATCGATAGAGATGTTAGGGTTGTCAGCGATGTTCAGAATATAAAGGTGAGAAGTCAATGTCTCATCTACCTTGCGGATATCATTAGAACCTATCTGGAACTGAATCAGACTTGGACAGGTGGTGATACCTGTTGGCCAGGTACGCAGACAACGCTGTTTGGTCTGCTCATCACGCTGATGATTGATAGCAAATGCACGGAGCACGGCACTGTTCAATGGTTGGGTTGGCACCGTTGTGAAGCAGTTGTAACTCAAGTCCATATTGGTAATATATGGCAATGTAGTTGCACGGAAATCATCTGAGAGTGAAGTCAGTTTGTTGAATCGGAGGTCAATCACCTGAAGGAGATAAGCCTTCTTACCGCTGATAGAACCCTTAGGAATCGTACGCAACTCGTTACCGCTCAAATCAATGGTTGTGATTGGAGAACCTGCTGTAAACAACTCAGAAGGGAACTTCTTTATCTTATTGTTTGACAGACTGACTGAAGCTGCATTAATACCCTTATAGGTACCATGACTTGTATCTACACCAGTAATCTCATTGTAAGAGAAATCCACAGAACCCATCTCACGAACCGAACTTGCATCGAAGATATTAGGAATCTTCTTCAACTTGTTATGAGCGAAAGTCAGACTTTCCACATCATCTGTAAAGGCACAGAGATTAGCAGGAATCTCTTCAATCTGGTTGTTGTTCAAATAGAGAGAAGAGAGAGCTACCTCAGAACCAAACGGATGTACCTTCTTGATATTATTGTAAGCCAGGTCGAGCAAACCGAGATTTACCATCTTTCTCAATGCAGAATACTCAGGGAACTCCTCCAGGTTATTGTAACTCATATAGAGAATCTGGAGAGTCTTACCTGTCTTCTCCTCAGCTAAGCGAGTCCAATCATTTCTCAACTGATTAGCAGAGATGCCCTTGCATCGAGCCAAGTTCATCGCCTGCAAATTAGGGAGATTATAGTAGAAGTCTGGAATTTGACTGATCTTTGGACAGTTGTAAAGCTCGATATCGGTAAGGTTGGTCATGTTGTCCCAATCCTCTTCCTTGAACTCCTGAGCAAATTTACCATAAACGGCATCATCTGCATTGTAGAACTTCGCACAAACCTCGTCGGATGTGATAGAAGAGTTACCGATATAGAACTGCTGCAACTTAGTCAGGCGATAGATGGCCTTAGATATACCTGTAATCTTGTTGGTCAATGTACCGATCTGAGCATCCTTCAGGTTGATACGGCTGTCCTTCTTGATTCTGTTCTTAGGAGCTACCTTAGGGTCTGAGTTGTAGCTTTCTACAATCATATCCGACATATTGGCACGTGGGTCATACTTCAAGAACTTGGTCTCATAGTCATGACGCATAGTGCTCTTCTTGGCTGCATTCAGACTGTTGGCATCGTAATTATTGAAGATGTTGGCACCAATCTTCTCATCATGAGAACCAAGGTTGAGTACCTGAAGTTCTGTGAGCTGTCCGATAGCATCTGGCACGATACCCTTGGCACCGAAACCAGCGATGACGAGACCGATGACACGACCATTGCTGTTGAGAGTAACACCAGGTTGGTCGCCCCACATATCGAGTTCCTTATTGAAGTTCCAGTTAGCACCCTTGAAAGTAGCATCGCCATAGAAGCTCCACTCCTTACCCTGGAGAGATTCCCAGATAGCCTTCAGAGCCTCATAATCCTTGATGTATTCCTTGGTCTTGGAGAGCAGGATAGGCACCTGAGCCTTATCATTCAGTTGATTATCCTCTACGATAAACGCCTCACCCTTTACAGGCTGGGTTTCATACTTGGTCTTCACCGCACCGGTCTGACCGTAAGTAGTATAAGAAGTAACCTGGTAAGTACCAGCAGGAAGCCATACTGTAGAATCACAGTAGGCAGTACCCACCTCCATATATTTATCGTTTTCATCATCAGGATTCTGATGCTCCTCACTTGACTCCTTGTATTTCACCTTAACGCCAGGGAAAGTGAAAGTCTCACGGGTAAAGAGGTTGGTTACGCTGATATCAATCAATCGGATATTAGAGAAGAGATACTCGGTATTACCGGCACGGGTCTTCTCCCATTCCTTGACAAGATTGAACTTCACCTTACCGCGCTCCACAGTCTCCACCATGAGGTTCTGTACTTCCAGACCGCCACCAACAACGGTGAAGGTCTCGCCGGCAGAAGAAGCCAACAACTCCTCATCTACAGCATCATAGAGATAGAAACCGATGACGGTGTAGGTACCAGAGGCAAGTTGCAGTTTTTCACTTCTCAGACCATACTCTGCATTCTCTGAATTATAAGAATTGAGCACCAAAGTCTGAGATACAGTCGTACCATTGTGCTCCATGACCACCTTGATTTTCTTGGCATCATCCAATTTCTCAAGTTTGTCAAGGGCAGCAGCACGAGTAGCTCTTGTAGAAACCTTCTTGCTGAGTTTGAACTGCACATATCCATATGTACCGTCCCAGCCCTCGGTTTCATCATCAGAGCAACTTGTCACAGTAAAGGTCAGCATCGTGACCAAGAGCAACAAGAGTGCTTTACTATATTTTCTGAATGTCTTCATTACTTTCTCTTGCTTCTAAATCCCATATTATTGATAAAGACTACTCGCTGGCATACTCCCTGTATGTCGTTGAAACCAGCAAAGATAGGATAAGTGAGCTTATCGGCATTCAAGCCAACATAGATACCCTTATCGTCCTGTCCTACCTCGTAGTTTTCAACAGAGTTTCCTGTACCGTCGTAAATGACTACTTTTGCTCCAGCTGTAGGATCCCATCCGTCAATCTGAGGATAAATGGCTACATAACCACCATAAACTGTTGATTCAAATACTTCTTTACCAGTATAATTGAAGAAGCCCTCAGCATATGACTTAAAGTCATCATTGGTTGTCAAGGCACAATCTACATTCATACCCATGCTGGTAACAATAGGAGCAGTAACCTCTGAATCGCCCTTCTTTTCTTCCTTCTGTACAACATCCATCAGGAAGTAGCGGTCATAATCACTCTTTACAGTAGTGAACTCGTTCTCTAACATATCGTCGGGACCATTCTCCAAGCTCTCATATACAGCCTTAGGCAATGCATAAACCAGTAATTCACGGCTACCGCTTGTCAATGGAGCAACAGTAAGCTTGACATCACCCTTCTCACCCTGCAACTTCACTACGCCAGATTCATCCACGAACAGACCTCCCTTCTTATTTTCGAAGACAACCAACTGATAATCATCATTTAATGTGTTGAGTTGGAATGGAACGAAATTATGGAAAGTGAAAGCATTGGTAGCATCACCATTAAGACTTGAACCATTCTGTGTGAATACCTTACCATCCATAGAAACATTCCATACAGCCCACTGTGATGAAGTAGGATAAGTAATATCCATCGTATGAGTGGTCATACCATTATAGATAACAGGTACGGTCACAGCGGCCTTACCATCCTCAGAAGCAAAAGTAATGGTGTAGTTAGCCTCCTTGGCAATGGCATACTTAGCATTCAAGCCCTGACCCTCTTTGAAGGCAGCACCACCTACAACTTCATTATTTGGGGTACCTACCAGGAAACCGCCTTCCAACTCTACCCAAGCAGGAGTGTTGGTCACAGCAAAACGATAGGTTGACTTAACAGTAAACTTGTTGTAGATAGGCTGACCTGCAACATTCTTGTAACCTACAATAATACCGGTCTCAGTAATATCGTTGCCCAACGCATCATAAACCTTGAGATCATAGCCCTCAGCAGAACGCTGAATCTCAGCAATAGTCACTTCCTGACCGCCCATCTTCAAGTTCAACTGAGCTACGCTCATATCCTTGCTGGCATCATCGTCAGTAATAGTTACCTGGATAGTCTGCTTACCAGCAGCACCATTGAGCACGAAACCAGGCTTTACAGCAGCCTTCGCCTCTTCCTGATTCTCATTCTGAGCCTCTACCTTAGAGATCTTACACCAGATCTGATTAGAAGAAAGACTCCAGTTCTGGTTGGCATCGAAAGAAAACTCTTTCACATCGCCAGCAGTACCTGCGATAGTCTGTACCTGTGGAAATACAGGATTTACGGCATCGTCGTCGCTGGAACAAGCGGTGAACAAGGTCACTGAAACCAGCGCCACAAGTACGAGCCAATATCTTGAAATTAACTTTTTCATATTGTTATTCTGTTATTATTTTCTTGAATATATCTGCGTTATATAAGCACCCGAAAGGCTTAATAACCTTGTTCTTTCAATTTCTCTGCCTCTGCATCGCTTACCCACTCAAACATGGTGATGAAGGTTCCTACATTACCAAATGACGTACCGTCCTTCTTATCGACACTCATGTTGACATACTGCAATACATAGTTCTGGCAGGTATTATAATAAGAGGTATAGAGTGAAGGCTGGCTGATGCGCAACTTGCCATCTCCATAGATAGTTCCGAACGCCTCACCGGTCTCACCGGCTATCTGGTCGTCCATCTCTACCTTTGGTTCCAGAAGGTTGCCAGTCTTAAACTTCAACTTCAGGTCATATCCCTTATAATATACATCCTTCAGGAGTACCGTATTTTCCTCACCTTCTACCACCTCAGTCTTGATCAGACGGTTGGTTACGTTGTTCAGATACTGACTGTAGAAAGTAGAAGTAACCATACACCAACCAGAGAAATTGTGGATATCGAAAGGACAAGCCTTCTGCATCACCACGTGAGTATAGTCCTTGTAGAGTTCAGTCCAGTTGTACTTCTCAGGAATCACCAGTTTCAGCGTGAAACCTAAGGAGTCCGTCTTTCCGATATTATCATAGATACCCTGAACCTGCACATTTCCTACCATCTCGCCTGCCTTGATAGTGACAGTATTGTTGAGCACACGATAATGCTTACCCTCGATGGCATTGCTCTCTTTGTCAACAACTTCCACACCGAAGGTGCGGTCGTAATCCACTTTTTCTGTAGCTGATACAGGAACATTGAAGATCTCATTGTTTTCCTGTACAGGATACTGATAGAGCGTATCAGAGAACATGATATGACTCGGACCAGAATAGGTAGTAAAATCCTGCGAACAGCTCGCAAGAGCGATGAGTACAGCTACTGCTGCCAAACATCTCATCATTATTTTCTTCATGATCGTCTCTTTATTAATAATCCGTTATTTATTACTTTCATTAGGCTCTATCTCTGAACCTGGTGCTTCCAGCTCATGCTGTGGAATTGGCCAGACAAAGAGTGGATCATCCTTCTCTACCTTCAAGCTGCTCTGTACGAAGTTGGCAGCAGGCTGATCAGAAGCCTTACGCTCGAATCCCTTGTGCCAGCGCTTGAGGTCGTTCAGACGGAAACCTTCCATATAGAGTTCCTTCACACGCTCTGCCTCGATGATCTTCATGGCATTGCTCTCGCTCAAGGATGTGTTACCACCATATGATGAGTAACGGGCTGTACGCAAGGTAGAGATGTCCTTACCTGCCTTGCCATATTCACCCTTCATGGCATAAGCCTCTGCACGGATCAGATACTGCTCTGAGAGACGGAATACCATTGGCTGGTGAACATGCAGGATATTACTGTTCAGGAATTCTGCATCACCAAAATACTTGCTCAGCAAAGGCCACTGCAATCCGTGCTCATAACCTGTCACACGAGTGGTGAAGATGGCTGCAGCACGAAGGTCGTTGCTGTCGTATGAATTGATAACCCAAGTCTCTGGCACATAGTCCGGACGATAAGTTACATAGTTGAAGTTATCAAAGATAGTACCCAAGGCACCACCATAACTGTTTACTGTAAAACCAACCTTCCAGATAGCCTCACGGGAATCACCATAAGTCCAGATGTACTTATAGTCGTTCACCTGACTGGAATAGGTATTAGAAGACGCCTTCTCCAATGTATAATATTTGCTGCCGATAACCTTAGAAGCATACTTGATGGCATCATCCCAGCGATGCATATATAAGGATACGCGCGCACGCAAGGCATGGCAAGTATATTCATTGAAGTAAATCTCGTTGTAGAGATTTCCAGTAAAGTCATCTTCCAACTTCAGATACTCTGTAGCCTTATCAAGGTCTCTCAATACGAACTCGTATGAAGCCTTCAGGCTGGCACGTTTCTGTGGCTCATTGCCGTAATAATGCTCAGTGAGTACCACACCCAGGTCTTTCTCTGCCTGCTCATCATTATCATAAGCCTTGCAGAACATCTTGATCAACTCAGAATAAGCCAAGGCACGAGCGAAGTAAGCCTCACCCTGATACTGCTCCAACCTGTCCAGTTCTGTATCACTGGTGGTATTGAGCTTCACTTTCTCTACATTGTCAAGCAGGAAGTTGGCACTATTGATAACACCATAAAGGGCACCATATACAGACTCGATGTCGGTATTGGTAGGCTTGATATCCTTCCAGCGATAGATATCGCCATAGGTATTGGAGTAGCCCTTCACACAATACACGAAGTCTGTCTGCAAGTCTGGCAAGAGTGTCAACTTGCCCGAGTACAATGCGCTGCTCTTAAAACTGTCATAGATTCCATAGACCAGCTTATCTACATCATCCACGGTATTGATAGCCTCATCCATGCGGATAGAATCCTCAGGATACTTGTCAAGACAGGAAGAAAAAGACAAGGTCAGGACAGCTGACAGTATATATGTCTTAATATGTTTAATCTTCATTATTATTATCTCCTTTCTTTGTTTAGAATGACAGTTCTACACCAAGCGTAAACTGGCGTGATGCTGGATACTGCGCCTGATAAACATTGGATGAAACCTCTGGGTCAAGACCATTGAAGCCTGTGATGGTGAAGAGGTTCTGTGCCTGAGCATAGACTCTTACCAAAGAGAAGAACTTGGTCTTGCTCAACAGACTCTGTGGCAAAGAGTATGACAAACTGAGGTTCTTCATACGCAAGAAAGAAGCGTTCTCTAAGTAACGGTCATCCAACTGGTTAACCTCACCCCAGCGAGGGATGTCGGTAATATCACCAGGATTCTTCCAGCGGTCATACAACAAGCGGTTAGACTGGTTGTAAGCTGTACCGAAGGTTACACCACTCTCCTCGAAGAAACGGTCGTTATTGATAACATAACGTGTACCGATCCAGCTGAACTGAGCTGACAACTGCAAGCCCTTCCAGCGCAAGCTGGTACCGAAACCGCCCATCCAAGGTGCATCGTAGGTCTTGCCCATCATCACCTTGTCGCTCTCACGGAACTCGTTGGTCACGTTACCGTCCTTATCATACCAGAGCTGTTCACCATTTGCTGGGTTCACACCTGCATAACGGTTCAGGAAGAACTCGCTTACTGAGTGACCTACTACATACTTCAAACCGGTGGTTGAGTTTACATACTCGGTTACACCGTTATAGAGTTCCTTCAATCGGTTCTGATTGTAAGACACGTTGGCGCTTACATTCCAGGTAAAGTCCTTGGTGCGGATTACATCACCGTCAGCACTCAACTCGATACCCTTGTTAGCCATCACACCCACATTTTTCCAGCGATAACCCTCACCAGTTACGGTGTAAGACTCTGGCACACGCATCAACATGTTGGAAGTGCGCTTGTAATAAGCCTCAAAACTGAAGTTGATACGGTCGAAGAAACCAATACGCAAAGCAAAGTTGCTTGCCCAAGTGGACTCCCAACCCAATTCCTCATTACCACTCTGTGAAGGATAGAGACCAGCTGTATCGTCATAGTTGGCGTCACCGCTCACCAATGCGAGGTGATAATAGTTAGGAATCTCTGAGTTACCGGAAGTACCTGTGCTGACTGCCAACTGTGCGTTGCTCAGCCAGTTATACTTCTTGAGCCATTCTGTCTGCTTCACATTCCACATGAAACCTACAGACCAGAAAGTACCCCAACGATGATCCTTACCAAATCGGGAAGAAGCATCGGTACGGAGAGAGAAGTCTGCATAATAAAGTTCCTTATAGTTGTACTCGCCACGCATGAAGAATGACAAGTAAGAATAATCTGAAGAAGAGTCAGACCAGCGGCTGGCACGTGTACCAGACGAAATATTGGTCAGCAAGTCATTATTCTGTCCTCTGGAATAAACATTGAATCCCTCTGAATGATAATCGACAGCCTCCTGACCCAGCATCACGTTGAAAGAATGGATATCCTTCAAGGTGAAACGATAGTTGGCTGTTGTAGTCTCAGTCAAATTGAGCATATCGCTGCTCTGGCGAGCCGCAAGACCCTGTCCATTGTTAGAAGAGAGACTTGGGAAAGACTGCATGAATGCGGTAGAGTGAGAGAAATCTGCACCAAACTGGGTGCGGATAGTCAAATTCTCGATAGGATAAATCTCTGCATACATAGTAGAGAGAATCTTATACTTCTTGTTCTTAATAGGATTCTTTGCCATATATACGATAGGGTTCTCGCTCGTACCAGCCCAGTTGCCGGCTGTAAGAGAAGCTAAGCTGCCATCCTTTGCGTATGGATTCCAATATGGAAGCATGAAGCGGCAAGCTGAAATTGGGGTAACGGTGGTATAAGAACCATCGTCTGCCTGCTGGGCCTCCTCGTAAGCTGCCATGGTGTTGGTACCAATCTTCAACCAGTTGCTCGCCTTCACATCTGCATTGGTACGGATGTTGTAACGGCGGAAGGTTGAATTCTGCGCAATACCATCCTGATCATAGAAACCACCAGAAACATAGTAATTCAAACGGTCAGTAGCACGATTCACGGAAAGTTCATAGCTCTGCAAAGGAGCTGCATCATTGAACACCTCGTCAAGCCAGTTGACATTTACCTTAGAGAGGAGATTGTAATCCTTACCAGCGTCCAGTCCTACTTCTTTCTCAAACTGGATACGCTCATCGGTATTCATCATAGACCAGTTGGTCTGCGCCAACTGTGAGAAACCATACTGAGCACGGAGGGTAACCTTTGCCTTATCCATAGAAAGACCACGCTTAGATGTGATCACAACCACGCCATTAGCAGCACGTGCACCATAGATAGAAGTAGAAGAAGCATCTTTCAATACAGAAATACTTTCGATGTCGTTAGGACTCAAAGTATTGAAATCAGAACTGGAAATTGGCACACCATCCAGGATAAAAAGTGGTGACTTACCAGAGTTGATAGAGTTTGTACCACGGATCTGGAAGGTAGCAGCCTTGCTTGGTTCACCAGAAGAGCTGATGACCTGCAAACCAGTACTCTGTCCTTGCAAAGCCTGGTCGAAGCTTGCCGCAGGGACATTTTCAATTTTTTCAGCTTTCACAGCAGACACGGAACCCGCAATGGTTCCTTTCTTACGAACACCATACGCCACAACCACGACTTCATCCATCACTTTGGAATCAGAAGTAAGCGTAATGTTCAGCGTTTTCGTCTGTGCATTGACAGGATGTTTCTGAGTCACCATACCGATGTATGAAATCACCAGCGTAGCCTTAGAAGCGTCCTTCACCTCGATGGTATAGTTACCGTCAACATCGGTCACTACACCATTCGTTGTACCCTCTTGAAGGATGGTTGCACCAATCAGCGGTTCATTGTCATCAGCAGACATAACCGTTCCCTTGACGCTAAAGGTTTGCGCCAAGGTTGTTTGGACAGTCAACACAATCAGAGAGACAAGCAATAGGGAAATTCTTCTCATTCTTGTTTGTTTCAATTGTTGTTTATAAATTATTAATAATTATTTTTTTCTCGTTGGAATAAACGGTTGCATATATTAAATATGTTGCACGCCAGACAAACCCACCGTTCTCTCACCTGATACAATTTTTCACAAATAACAAACATAAGTATAGCTATTTGATTAAAAGCGGTGCAAAATTACTAATAATTTCTCACTTATTACAAGTTATTGCTTTAAAAATTATTATTTTAACAATAAAAGGGTAACATTATCCGTATTTAAGGACATCTGAGCCGTATTTTGAAGCATTTCAATCCACTTTTTCATAAAAAAGACGAAAAAAATATCTGTATACAAATTATTTGTGTAACTTTGCCATCTGATTGATTTAGAGACTAAAATGAGGACTGAAAGATGAAATACAAAATACTTTTTTTGATATGCCTGATGTTAGGTACAACTCTGAGAATGGCTGCACAGGATGATGAGACCCATCCGGAAAACAGGGATGTAGATATGGACAGCCCTACCTTCGAGCCGATGGTGAAAGTCGGCAAGGTATTGCAGGGAAAGGACAGCATACAATATGTGGAGGTCAACAATGTCTATGTATATCCCGAACCGGTATTCAAGAATGCCAAGCAGCGCATGGCTTACAACAGACTGGTATATAATGTAAAAAAGGTGCTGCCTATTGCTAAAGAGGTAAGAAAGATTATCATCGAAACCGGTGAATATCTGGAGACTCTGCCTAACAAGAGAGCAAAGGATGCACATATGAAACTGGTAGAGAAAGGTATCAAGGAGGAATACACGCCAAGAATGAAAAAACTGACATACGCACAGGGTAAACTCTGCATCAAGTTAGTTTACCGCGAATGCAATTCTTCCTCTTACCAACTGATACAGGCTTTCCTGGGTCCAGTGAGAGCTGGCTTCTATCAGGCCTTCGCTTGGGCTTTCGGTGCGAGCCTTACCAAGAAGTATGATCCGAACGGAGTAGATAGATTAACAGAGAGAGTGGTAAGACAAGTTGAGTCTGGGCAGATATAATTTCCGTTCAAAGACGTTGAACCGCGGTTCAAAGACGCTGAATGTCGGTTCAAAGACGTTGAACGGACATTCAACGACTATGAACGGAGATTTCAACAGGGCTAAAAAAGAAGTGTTCCCAAAGAAAGCAACAACTTTCCTTAGGAACACTTCCTTTTATACCCAAATGCGGTGCCTATCTATTCCTCTGTATAAAGCACCTGAATCATCGTCTGACCCACAGCCTTCAGAACATTTTTATCCAAATGAGCCATATCATCACTTACCGTATGCCAGGTAGGACCAAAACTGCTCTGCTGGCAGTCAGGATAATAGGCTATCACATCAATCGTAGGAATCTTCGCCTTTTCATTTACCGGAATATGATCATCTGTTATCATACCGCCATCACTCTTAGGGAAGAAACTGCCATAACCAGCCTGACGGGCTGCTGCCCAAACCTTCTTGACAATGGCAGAAGCATACTGCATAGACATTCCCTCACGATAGAACTTGGCACCCTGTCCACCTACCATGTCGAGAAGGATTCCATAACGAGGGGAATAACCGTCTGGCTTATTCTCACTCCAATACTGAGCGCCCAAAGCCCAGGTATCTCCACTATCCTGAACATCAGCCCATTGAGGAGTTCCCCAATCCTCTGTATCGAAACATACAAAATCTACTCCGACAGAAGGATTCAACTTTTTGTCAGCCTGCAACTGGCGGGCGATTTCCAGCATGACTGCCACACCACTTGCACCATCATTGGCTGCCATCACAGGCTTGCGCCAGTTGGTACTGTCGGGATCATTATCTGCCCAAGGACGACTGTCCCAATGGGCACAGAGCAGGATACGGGTGGTAGCCTTCGGATTATAATGAGCGATGATATTGGTATTCTTCAATATCGTGCCATCATATCCCTTGAGGTCTGCTTTCTGCTCCTCTACCTCACATCCGAACTGCTTGAACTTCCTTACAATCCATTCGCCACACAGATCGTGCGCCTCGCTATTCATCGTGCGAGGACCGAAGTCGCATTGAGCCTGACAATAAGCAAAGGCAGAATCCGCATTGAAAGCTGGACCTACTGGATTCAGTTTCTCTGCTTCTTCCACTTCCTGTGCCTCAGGCGAACTTGTGCCATGAGTAGATTTGTAAGTATATGCACCTGCCACAATAGCCGCAGCAGCCACAACACCCAATATGATTTTCATTTTCTTCGTCATCTTGTTTATTTTGAACTTTATGATTATCTTTTCTCTATAGAAATACCTTTCAACTCACCGGTAACATTTGAATTCTTCACTCTTTACTTACCTAACAGCCTGTACTTGCGCCATTACTCTGAGCCAGTTGCCACCCCATATCTTGGCGATATCCTGTTCGCTATACCTGCGACGGAGCAACTGGATGGTAAAGTTGATGAGTTCAGAAGAGTCAGCTAATCCGCAGATTCCGCCATCACCATCAAAATCAGTACCAAGACCCACATGATCGATACCCATGATGTCGATAGCATGTTCCAGATGGGCAATAGCATCCATGATGTCAGCCTCACCCTCTTTGCGAAGGAAACCGTGATAAAGTGTGGTATGAGCTACACCTCCTCTGGCTGCAAGCGCACGCATCTGGTCATCGGTCAGATTGCGAGGCACATCACAGAGCGCCTTACTGCTACTATGACTGCAGACGATAGGCGTCTTGCTGATTTCCAAAGCATCATAGAAGCTCTTCTCGCCAGCATGACTCAAATCTACCATGATGCCCAGGCGGTTCATCTCCTGGATGACCTTCTCGCCAAAACTGCTCACACCATTGTGAGTATTGCAGCCACGGGCACTATCGCAAATATCATTATCCCCATTATGGCAGAGCGTAATATAGACGATGCCACGCTGGGCAAAATGCTTCACGTTGGCAAGGTCGTGTCCAAGCGCCAGTCCGTTCTCTATACCGAGCATGATACTCTTTCTTCCCTTCCGCTTGTCGCTATAGAGGTCGGCAGGCGTACGGGCGATACTCAGGTAATTGCTGTTCTTGCTCACAATAGCCTCTATCTTGTCAAAGATCAGGTCGGCATACTGGGTAGGACCAGCCACATCAAAATCTACCTTGCTGCTGAAGGTCTCACCCAACTTAGGCTGCGGCAGGTAAGCCACCATCGTCGTTGCATCCTGATGACCGTCGGTCATTTTATGCAAATCTACCAGAATACGGGAGTCGCGATGGTCGAAACAGATACCCTGCGGGAAGAACATCGGCGTATCGCAATGTGTATCAAGAATAAGGATGCGCTGATGCAACTGCTTCGCCTGATAAAACTCGGCAGCCTGAGCAGTAAGCCATTGGAAAATCTTCAGTCCGTCTTTCTCCAACCATTCCGGATGCCATTGCACACCGAGGATAGACTTGTACTCACTACTTTCCACTGCCTCTATGATGCCATCAGTAGATTTGGCGATGCAGCGCAGTTTATTTCCCGGCATACTCACAGCCTGATGATGGAAGGAGTTGACAAAAATCTTCTCGCTATTATATATATTAAATAAGGTGGAATCCTTCACTATCTGCACACTATGGGTAGGTTCCTCACGCTCAGCATCCTGCGAATGCTTCACTCCCTGTCTAATGTCCTGCTCCACCTTTCCCCCTAAAGCTATAGCCAAAGTCTGAATGCCACGACAGATACCCAACATCGGAATCTGTCGATTATAAGCCAGGCGAACCAGGAGGAACTCAGCAAGATCACGCTCCCGATTGATATGATGGAGCTTAGGAGAAGGCTCCTCACCCATCCAGAGAGGGTTGTGGTCGCCGCCACCAGTAAGAATCAATCCGTCCAGATGCTGGAGCGTATTGACGATAACATCTGCATCAGCAACAGGAGGAATGATAACAGGAGTTCCGCCCGCAGCTATCACTTGTTTATAATATCGGTCACGAAGCGTAGCATCTATGCCCTCGTAGTTGGCAGTAATACCAATTACCGGCTGATGAGGAGCCTCGGGAAAAACAGAATATACACCTTGCAAGTGTGAATCCAAATCAAATGTTTCCATCTACTTATTTACATAAAAAAAAGGATGTTTCACAAAGGAACCACTCACGACCGACTTAAGTCTTAACCTATGCCTCTCCCCGGTCATAAGTTGCAACACCCATGTGAAACAACCTTACCATTTATATTTACGTTGAATACTTATTCTTCTTCCAAAATAACAGGAATTTCTCGCTTGATACTCTGCTCAAGAGAAATCAGGGTCTCCGTAGAAACCACACCAGGAATAGCCTGCAACTTATTGTTGAGCAAATCCATCAGCTGCTCATTGTCGCGCGCATAAAGTTTAAGAAGCATGGTGTAAGAACCAGTAGTAAAGTGGCACTCCACGATTTCCGGTATATTCTGAAGGCGTTCTACCACCTTCTTATACATATTACCACGTTCCAGATTCAGACCCACGTATGTACAGGTAGAATATCCCAAGCTCTTAGGGTTTACGTCGAATCCACTACCCGTGATAAATCCTGCTTCCATCAAATGCTGCACACGCTGGTGGATAGCTGCACGGGATACGCCACACTCTGCCGCAACATCCTTGAAAGGAATGCGAGCATTCTTAGACAAGATACCCAATATCTTTCTGTCAAGATTGTCTATTTTCTCCATTTCTGTTGTTTTATGTTATTGTATCTTTGATGGTATCATCTTATACCAGATAGCAAAATTAGGAAAAACTATTGATATAAACAACAAAAAGCACGATTATTTTGCAATTTTCGTGCTTTTTGATAGTATTTATACGGATTTTAACAGAAAAATCGCTTTTATGACATAGAAATTATAGACAATAAAAGCGTTCCACCAGTTTTTTACGATACAGGCGTCCCACCTTAACATAGCTTATGCTATCAAACGGCGGATAGAAGTGGCAAACATTGTCGACCACCTCTATCAGATAATTCATATTGATGATAAATTTCTGGTTTACTTGCATAAATTGCTTATCCACTCCCAACAGGTCATTACTCTTGATGGTCCGCTTCAGGCGAACAGGCGCCTTACTGCCTGCCACCACAGCCTCCCAACAACGCACTTCATGATTATACTGAAAGAGAGCGATGTCACGCTTGTCCACCAGTTTGAAATCTATAGTATTTGTATAGAGTAGAAACTTACCATAGTCTGACACTATTTCTTCCTTATTCCGACCATCTAATTGCAGGGTTGGCAAAAGGGGCTGTTCGGTTAGTCGCTGCATGATGATGTCCAATTCCTTGTCATCAATAGGTTTCAGTAGCACGTCGAAGGCTTTCTTCCTGAAAGCTGGCAACACAAACTCATCGTAAGCGGTATACATCACTACTCTACTACGACCATAAGTGAAAGAATCGACTCGTTCCAGAAAATCTATTCCTGAAATATCAGGCAACTGCACGTCAAGAAAGAGTAAGTCTGGTTGAAACTCACTCACGCTCGCCAGCCCATCTAATCCAGAGTGCTCTATGGCGACCACTTCTATCTCAGGGTATCTGCCCAACTTTTCTTTCAGTTTTTCGGCAGCCTGCTTATTGTCATCTATAATGATTGTTTTCATCTTGCGGTTCTTCTGTCAAATAAAAAGTTTGATTTTATCAGGAATAACTATCGTAGCAACGCATCCTATGTTTTTTCCGCACTCTTGCTCATTGTTGAGCGAGAAGGTCATTTTGCTTTTATTTCGCTCATTGACGATGGCTATAGTTTGGGTAATAACACTCAGTCCAGTACGTTTCTTTCCTACGCTACGGATATCAAATCCAGGACCATTGTCCTTGACCGTGATGCTGGTTGCTTTTTCTTTCTTGTCTATCTTGATATGAATAGACTTATGGCCATCCCATCCCTTCAGTCCATGCACGAAGGCATTCTCCACAAGTATCTGAACGAACATGGAAGGAATGCGCACACTATCGATATCCACCGCTTTGGCCAGGTCGATGCGGAACTCGAAGTCATCGCCCACCATTTGTTTCTCCACATGGACGTACCGCTTCACAAAATCTAACTCTTCTCGTAACGTCACATCCAGGCGACACGACAAGTCAAGGTTCGCCCTTATCAATTTTGTCAAGTCGAGCAGTTCATTAGCATCCTGCTCATTCGACTTCATTATTTTACCATTGAGAACGTTAAATACAAAGTGTGGGGAGATACGATTGCGCACACTTGCTAACCTCAGTTGCATGATGCGCATCTTATCTTGTGCATATTGCTTGCGAGAGCGCATGAAAAGAAGAGCAAACATCAGAATGATGACCACGACCAGCGACACGGCGGCCACCGTGATGGCGTTGGCACTTTGGACAACTGCATTTTTATGCTCCATTTCCAGTCTATGGTGCAAACGAATGGTGTCTTGCGCAAAACGGTTCATGATTTCAGAGGCACGCATATTAAGTCGGTTATGTGCCAGAGAATCATCCATTTGGGCATCCGACCTAAGATTTTCATACGCTCCCCGATAGTCGCCTATTGACTCATAATACTTGCGAAGATAACGATTGCGAATTTGGCGAAGATTGAACTCCATATTGTCCAGTTTCTTCTCATGTTGCAATATATCTTTTACCTTTGCCATGTTTCCTCGTTTCACAGCTTGTCCGATACGGATGGAGTTGACATAGTAAATTGCCACATCGTTGCCATTCTTGGCAAACCATGGCTCTATCTCTTCGAGGCATTTTTCCGACCTAACTACATCGCCCAGATTGAGATACACATCTGCGAGGTTGAGCTTGCAGAGATACATGTCGAAGGTTTCCGTTTTATGGTGCTTTTCCAGAAAAGCCTTCAAGGTTAAAAACTTCTGGAGGGAAGCTTTGTAGTCCCCGGTATAATAATAGTAATTGCCATAATTATTTAGATAATAAGCCTGCATGCTCACCGACATCAGAGAGAAATACTTCTCTGTTTGTTGATAATATTTCAACGAAGTATCGAAATCGTTGAGTTGCAGATAAATGGTGGCAAGTCCTAGGTAGAGAGTAATGTTTTCCTGGGATGGCAACTTGAGCGAGTCAACAAGGAACAGGGCACGTCGATACCATGCCGCCGCCTCCGGCAACTGACTCTTGAAGATGTAAGCATCCCCAAGATTGGCACAAACTTTAGGCAACTGATCTTTAGCATCGCTGTTGGCCAACAAGACGGTGGCCTCTTTGTAGAGCCTTATAACCTCATCGGGATTCTGACGGAAATTATGCAGACCCACCGCTTTTAGATTATAGGCGAAAGCCAGAAGTGAATTGCGACGTGGCGACGCAGGTTGCCTATTGGCAAAAGCGATGGTATTGGCCACAATAGGAACAGAAGAATCGGGAGTGGTGGAAAGTTCATATACTTTTGCCTTTCTGATGTAATATTCGTAATAAGCCAGACTGTCTTGAGCCGATTTCATGCCTTTCTCTATCATGCGAAAGGCATGGGACGATAAGGCCTCCACCGAATCATCGATGCAGGATAAGGCTTTTAGTTCCTCTTCCGTTTTTTGGGTGTTCGACGGACGCTGACAAGCTACTATCAATCCAACTAACAGACAAAACAAAATCAAGTTCTTCTTCATATTTCACTATAGCTAATACTCACAACTGCAAAAATAAGCATTTTGCCACAAATATGCAATTTTCCCTTGCAAAAAAACAACTTACCAACAAAAAAGTGCATCTTTTGGTATAGATTTACATTCTACACGAAGAAAGGCACAACGACTCTTTGTCAATTGTGCCTCCTTGCAATTTAAATAGTATTTAAAAACTTTATTAGAAATTATAACCTACACTAATCATCAAGTTTCTGTTCTTCAACTTACCATCGCCAGAGTTCTTGGCAATATTAGAGAAACCAAACTCATAAGCAGCACCAATGTAATAGTGCTTAGCAACTGTCAAGCCTGCACCAATCTGAAGACCACAATCGAAACGTTTCCAATCTGCACCTTTATCGCCGAAGCAATCCCACTTGTCCTCGTCGCCATCCTCTGTTTCCTTAATCTTACCACCTACACCATAAGCGAAGTAAGGACCAACATTGAACTGCAACTGTGCTGCATCGCCGAAGTTGTATCGATAAGAAGCCAATACAGGAATTTCCAAGTACATTGGATTTGCTGTCAACTCATAGTCTCCCTCTTTCTCCTTGTAACCCTTGTTCTGGAGATAAAGACCAGTCTGAACATAGAGACTCTGCATCAAAGGAATATCAGCAATAACGCCTACATGCCAATTAGCTCTATTGTCTGTAGAAACGGTTACATTGTCCTCTTTATAGTCCATACCTGCAACGTTAAGACCGGCACGGATACCAAACTGAACGCCGCTTTCAGCCTTCTCTGTAGAGAAGAAAGAAGAAGATGAGCTACTTGCACGCTGTGCTGAAGTTGTAAGAGCGCAGAATGCGCAAACTGCTGCAATAATAATTTTTCTCATAATTTTAAAAGTTTAAATAATTAATACTCCTAACATCCAAATACATAGACTATAGAGGCGGATTACATATTGAAATCCATGCGCCATACATTATAGTTCTTTTCTACCGAGCCGCGCTGAGAAAGGAAGAAAATACTTTTTCCGTCTGGGGACCATACTGGCGACAAGTCGTTACCAGGATGGTAAGTAAGCTGAGTAAGCTGGGTACCATCGGTGCGAACCACGAAGATGTCCGTATTGTCAATTTTTTCCTTTTCCGACTTACTAGAACCTGTTACCAACAACCATTTGCCATCAGGAGATAACTGAGGTGTACTAAAACTCTTGCCTGGCTGGGAAAGAATAACTTCCTCCACACCCGTCTTGAAGTTTACACGCCATATCTCACTTTCCTTGTTCGTTGTGAAACGAGCACAATAGATAGCATCATAATTATTAGGGATAAGACAAGCCGTCATTCCTCTACTATAGTTGGAGAAAAGGTTTGTCTTGCGATCATAGCTCCAGAGACTATAGGAAGCATAGCCCTCGCCACGATGAAAATAGATAGTGTTGCCATCGGTGCTGATAACACCTCCAAAGTCATTGTCTGTTCCATTGGAAATCTGACGCACTACAGTACCTTGATTGGCATCTACCAAATACACGCCATGATGATTGCCTCTCACCTCGGTAAAGCACAGAGTCTTGCCATCAGGACTCCATGAGAAACCCTCAACATTTGTACGGAACGTACGCTGTACGCTTGCGCCGCCCTTGGCAGCATTCTTGATCATGATGTTGGTTGTTCCATTCTTCTCATTGATGTAACCTATACGTTTTCCATCAGGCGACACACCTATCTGAGGTATTACCCACCAATCAATAGTACTGGTCTTGCGTGAGCCAAAGACACCAGATGTCTTACCCACAATGTTGCCTCTATAATCTGCTACGCAATCAGCATCATCTGTAATCTTTTCGAACTTCACACCACCCTCCTCAGGCACGAACACGAGGGAATAATCAAATTTTACCTTTGCATCAGCACCTACCGACAATAAGAGCAATGATGCTAAAAGCCAAGAACTTTTCTTCTTCAGCAACTTCATATTCAATAATTTTAACTTATTATATTAAATTTTTCTGTTTGCAAAGATAAACAAAACATTTCGTTTTCACAAACGACAAAAACTGCATCTGTGCTTATTTGTCAACACCGCACACCTAACCTGCTAAAATTAATGCTTATTCGATAAAAAATAAAAAAAACAGAGAATTCAACAATTGGACTCTCTGACCTTTTCATGTAATATACAATTATATATTTTGCATTTTTTATATTTCCCTTTCAATCATCACAAGTTCTTTTTGTTATATCTTGTTAAAGATTACGCCATAGGTACATAGTTATAAAAATAAATCACTAAATTTGTATCAAAAGCAATAAATTGAACGTTATGGAAGATTTAAACCAGCTAAAACTGGTCTTAGTCAAAAAGAAAAAGACCAATAAATGGCTTGCAGAACAGTTGGGAGTAAACCAAGCAACTGTTTCTAAATGGTGTACCAACACCACACAGCCAGATTTAATGACTTTGAAAAAGATTTCAGAGTTGTTAGATGTCAATGTAAGTGAAATTATCAACTTCGATTAAACAGCAATACAATATGGGCAATTCTAATTTTAACGAAAATACGAGAGTGCAAGTTCCAGCTGCACTTCATTTATGCAAGTTGGGATATACCTACCTTGACAATATTTGCGCATATGATACAAAAACTAATATCTTGATAGACGTTTTTCTGAATGCAATTAAACGCCTCAATCCAACAATGTCAAGTCAGGACGTATCCTTGCTGTTTTCAAAAATTATCAACATTGCTGACAACGATGACTTAGGGCGTGAATTTTACCAATTGTTATCTGCAACCAGTGGAGTCAAGCTCATAGACTTTGACAACCCAGACAATAATGATTGGCATGTTACTACAGAATTTACTTGTGAGAATGAGGATACTGATGACAACTTTCGCCCAGACATCACCTGTTTTGTCAATGGTCTCCCTCTTGCATTCATCGAAGTCAAAAAGCCCAACAACCATGAAGGAATCTTGGCAGAAAGAGAGCGCATCAACAAGAGAATGAGCAAGAGATGCTTCCGCCGTTTCTTCAATGTCACCCAACTGATGATTTTCTCCAACAACCAAGAGTATGACAGCGAAAACCGTGTCCCAATCCAGGGAGCATTCTATTGTTGTACGGCTAAGGAGAAAGCATTCTTCAATGTATTTCGGGAAGAATACAAAAACTTCGTCGCAAATTATCCATACATGGAAATTAGCAATGAAACCGAATATACCGTATTGAAACATCGAAATTGCGTGGTCATTAAGAATCTAAAGGAATATCAGACCAACAAGGCTGTCAATACTCCAACAAACCGTATCATCACTTCCATGTTGAGCAAGGAGCGTTTTCTCTTCTTGCTTCGCTATGGTTATGCCTATGTAGAACGCAAGATTGAACTTGAAGACGGCACGCAAGGGACGGAACTACAGAAGCACATCATGCGCTATCAACAGATGTTTGCCTCTTATGCCATTCGACATACCTTGGATAAAGGAGTGAAAAGTGGTATCATTTGGCATACCCAAGGAAGTGGAAAGACAGCTTTGGCATATTATAGCGTTAAGAGTCTAACGGATTATTTCGCCAAAAAGAATGTTGTGGCTAAATTCTACTTTATCGTTGACCGTATTGATTTGATGGAACAAGCCACCGATGAGTTTGCTGCACGTGGGTTAATCGTACGTAATGCCAAGAGCCGAACGGAATTAATGAATGACATTTCAAGCAGAGCCATCACTCACAACAATGAGGGCAAACTTGAAATTGTGGTTGTCAACATCCAAAAGTTCAAGGAAGACAAAGCCAAGGTTAAGGTTGACGATAGTTATAGCACTCAACTACAGCGCATATTCTTCATCGACGAGGCGCATCGTGGTTATAACCCACAAGGAAGTTTCTTGGCAAACCTTTTGGAAGCAGATACGAATGCTGTTAAAATAGCCTTGACAGGAACACCGCTTTTAAAAGAAGAACGAGAATCTTGGAGAGTGTTTGGTGACTATATCCATACCTATTATTATGACAAATCCATTGCTGACGGATATACCTGCAAGTTGATGCGTGAGCCTGTTGAGACTATTTACAAGGAGAAGATAGAAAATATTCTCGAACAATTGGCTGGCGATGTTGAAGTCAAAAAGAGCGACATCGACCGCAACAAGATAATAGAACACGATAGCTATCTCAATGCTCTACTGGACTACATCATATCCGACTTCCGACAATTTCGTAGAGAACAAAATGACTATACGGTTGGCGGCATGATTGTCTGCAAGACTAATCCACAGGCAAGGGAGCTATATCGTTTATGGCAAGAACGCTTCGGACATGCACAAAAATTCAGCGAACAGAATGAGGCTGAGATTGCAATAGCAGCAGAGCCGATGCTCTTCCATAAGGACTACAAGCCATTGACCGCATCGCTTATCTTGCATGACGAGGGTGACAAAATGGAACGCAAGGAATATATCGAAGGTTTTAAGAAACTACAAGAAGTTGACATTCTTATCGTCAACAAGATGCTTCTTACTGGATTTGATGCTCCAAGATTAAAGAAGCTCTATCTAGGACGCTCCCTTGACGGACATGACTTGTTGCAAGCCCTTACTCGTGTCAATCGTCCTTATCGTGATTTCAAGTATGGATATGTGGTTGACTTTGTAAACATCAAGGAAAACTTTGACGCAACCAACGACCGCTATCTACGAGAGTTGAACCGTACGACTGAAGATGCAGGCAATCCTCATGCAATCAATCTTGCCAACGACATTCTTGTAAGCAAAGAAGAGGTTGATGCTAAGATACAGCAAGTAAAGGGTGTGCTCTTCAACTTCACCACAGATAATCTGGAGGAGTTCAGAAAAGAGATAGATGAAATTGATAACAAGGATAGCCTTTATGAACTTCGCAACACTTTAACCGAGGCAAAAGCCATCATCAACCAAGTACGTTCTTTTGGTGATGAAGAGACTAAACACAAGTTAGCTTCTTTGCCACTGGGGTCTATCCCTACTCTCATTACAGAGGTCAGTCATCGTATCGAGCGCATCAATCTCCTTGAAAACACGGAGCATAAAGCAGATGTATCTGGTATTATCAATGTGGCATTGTCTGAATTGGAATTTGAGTTCAAGAAAGGACTGTCTGAGGAATTACGCATCATCGTTAACGATATCAAGGAACGTTGTGAACGGGTACAAGCTGAATTTGAGGCAAACTTCGATACCAAGGAAGAGAAGTATGTGCTTCTTGCTGATGAGTTCCGTGAGTACTTCCGCAAGAAAGGCTTTGTGCCACAAAGCACAGAAGAAGCCAAGGCAAGCATTCTGTACATGGATGATGTGATGAAGAAAATCAGGGAAATCAATCGTCGCAACAATATGTTGAAGCGCAAATACAAAGGTGACGAACGATTTGTACGCATTCACAAGCGTATCGAAGAACAAAACCAACATCGTGAGCGACCTATCATCTCCAAACAGGAATATGAGATTGCAGAGAACTTGGCAAAGATGAAAGAGGGCATCGATCAAATGATATTCCTTGACATCAATATCCTCGACAATGAGCCAGCCTTTCAACAAGATGTATTGGCTATTATCGGAAAGGAACTGCTCGACATGAATATCCGGGCAGACATCAAGGATCGCAAATATATCAACAACCTCATCACCACAGAATATTTACAACAACATAATTACACATATTAATTAGAAAATGAGCAACATCAATATATCTGAGGCAACCATCGCCCTCATCGACTCTTTGAAAGGAACAACTGGAGCATTTGGACTTGCAGGTACAGGAAGCGAATACAAGATTGTGACAGAAATGTTCCTTTACAAATTCTTCAATGATAAGTTTGGTTATGAAGCCAAGCGAGACAAAATGTATGGAGAACGCCTTTCTAAGGCAGAGAAATGGGATGCTGAGTATGACACCTTTACAGAGGATGAGGTAGAAGATTTGTTCAGCTACCTACCAGCTTCTGTACCAAGACTAAAGCCGGAACATACGCTCTCGCATCTTTACAACTCATCGACAAAGGGTGATTTCTCAACCTTGCTTGATGCCACATTGGTAGATATAGCCACGCTCAACTCACAGACATTTTCTGTAACCACATCAGGTAAAAGCAAAGTGAACATATTCTTCCCTTTGACAACCTATGTTACAGATACCCAAAAACGTGATGAGTTTGCCAAGTCTTTAATGCGCAATGTCGCATCCTTCAATTTTGAGGATGTTTTCACTGAGAAATATGATTTCTTCTCACGTATTTTCGAACATTTGCTCAAAGGATTCAACAATGCTGGTGGTGGCAAGTATGCAGAATACTATACCCCTCGTGCTATCGCCCAAGTGATGGCACGACTATTGGTTGGGGACAATTCCAATCTCAGAGGTATTACTTGCTACGACCCATCTGCAGGAACTGGAACTTTATTGATGGCTCTTGCTCATCAAATAGGCGAAGCCCGTTGTACAATCTTCTCACAGGATATTTCTGAAAAATCCTCAGAGATGCTTCGTCTGAATCTGATTCTCAACAATTTTGCTGCATCATTGCCAAATGTAGTGCAAGGCAACACTTTAACAGAGCCTTCCCACAAGGAGAGTAACGGAGTGTTGCGTAAGTTTGATTTCATCGTCAGCAATCCTCCTTTCAAACTCGATTTCCCAGAGTATCGTGATACTTTGGCTTCTGATACTATCCGTTTTTGGGCAGGTGTGCCAAATGCTGTAAAAAAAGTTGACCCGATGAAACCAAAGATGGCTATCTATACTTGTTTCATCCAGCATGTTCTCAATTCTTTGAAACCTTCAGGCAAAGCTGCTATCGTCATACCTACAGGCTTTATCACTGCCAAGAGTGGTGTGGAAAAGCGAATCTTGCAACGCATTGTTGATGAGAAATGGGTTTATGGAGTTGTGTCTATGCCAAGCAATGTGTTTGCAACAACAGGAACCAATGTTTCCGTCATCTTCTTCGACAAGTCGGCACAAGCAGATAAAGTCATTTTGATTGATGCCAGCAAACTTGGAGAAGAATACAAGGAGGGTAACAACCTGAAACGCCGCTTGCGTGATTTTGAGATTGACAAGATTGTCAACACTTTCCAAAACAAAGAAGCGGTGGATGACTTCTCTGTAGCTGTAACCTATACCGAAATCAAGGAGAAAGGCTATAGTCTATCCGCAGGTCAATACTTTGACATCAAGATTGACTATGTAGATATAACCGAAGAGGAGTTTAACAAACGAATACAAGGCTATAAAACGGCACTTGCACAACAATTCGCAGAGAGCCATCGTTTAGAAGATGAGATTATGAAGCAACTCGGAAGCCTCAGTTTTAACCGCAATGTGGGAAAGGAATAAAAATATGAATAAGCCGATAAGTATATTAGATAAAGATTACTTGCAGTGGGTCAAAGAACTCTGCATGCGTTATCGCCAGAGCCAGATCAAGGCTGCGGTGAAGGTCAATACGGAGATGCTCAAATTCTATTGGAGTTTGGGACGAGACATCGTTGAACTACAGATAGAACAAAAATGGGGAGAGAAAGTTATAAGCCGTCTTGTCCAAGACCTACATGATGCATTACCAAATGTTTCAGGACTAACAAAGCGCAATATATATTATTGCAAACAATTTTATGCACTTTATGCCCCAGCAATCAAAATGTTGCCCCAAACTGAGGCAACAAATGAAGCTGAAACATTGCCCCAAGTTGGGGCAATGTTTCAGTCAGATATTTACTGTGTGCCATGGGGACATCATAAAGTCCTAATAGACAAATGTTTTGGTTATCCAGAAAAAGCAATATTCTATATTCATGAAGTTGTTGCAAATGGTTGGAGTCGTTCAATGTTGCTTAATTTTATCAGCACAGATTTATATGAGCGACAGGGCAAAGCCTTGAATAATTTCAAGAGCACATTGCCAGCTATAGACAGTGATTTAGCAAAGGAGTTAACCAAAGATCCATACAACTTTGCTTTTACAGGCATTACCAAACCATATAATGAGCGTATTCTCAAAGATGCGTTACTGAACAATATCACCAAGTTCCTTACAGAGCTGGGTACAGGTTTTGCATACGTAGGCAAGGAATACCGCTTGCAGATAGGAGAAAAAGAGAACTTTATCGACTTGCTCTTCTACAATTTAAACTTGTCATGCTATTTAGTTCTGGAAGTCAAAATCGGCTCCTTCACTTTTGCAGATGTCGGGCAACTTGGCGGCTACGTAGTAGCTTGTAACCATCTTCTTCGCAAAGAGGGGCGAGACAATCCGACAATAGGCATACTTATCTGCAAGGAAAAAGACCGCATCCAAGCCCAATATGCCTTGGAATCAAGTAGCCAGCCAATAGCAATCTCAGAATATGACTTGGAGAAATTCTATCCTGAGAAATTGGAAGGTACGATGCCAACTATAGAGGACTGGGAAGCCAAATTGGGTGGAAGTATTGAACATGAGTAAAATTGATTTTATGAAACTAAAGAAATATAAAAGAAAAAGGATTATCCCTGTAGGATGGAAAGAAGTAAAACTTGGAGATATTTTTCGCACATCTTCAGGGGCTACACCACTATCTACAAAAAGAAGTTTTTATGATGGTGGCACTATTCCTTGGATAAATAGTGGAGAATTAGCTTCACCATACATTTATAAAGCATCAAATTACATATCGCAAAAAGGCTTTGAAAATTCAAGTACTGAAATATATCCTAAAGATACAGTTCTTGTTGCTATGTATGGCGCAACGGCAGGAAAAGCTTCATTACTAAAAATGGAAGCTTGTACGAACCAAGCTATATGTGCAATACTCCCCAACAAGGACTATTGCCCTGAATTTATCAAGTACAATTTAGACACATTGTATGACCATTTGGTTGGTCTAAGCTCAGGTTCTGCGAGAGACAACCTTTCTCAAGCTGGTTTGAAAGAGCTGAAACTAACATTGCCTTCAACAAAGAAAGAACAAGAAAACCTGGTTTCTATTCTTTCCTTGTTGGATCGCAAGATAGAACTTAATCAGCAGATAAATGATAATTTACCGACGCTTGACCATTCATCAAGAGGGGCAGGAGTTCGTCGCGCTGCTTAGTCAAAGACTCATTTTCACTGATATTACGCTCAATCATTTCAACTATTGGGTTTGCTAACTTGTTATATTCAGACAAAACGCTTGAATTTGGATAAGGTATTTCTATAAATGAAATTTCTGGAACAGTAAGCTGTTGCTGAACAGAACCGTTTTTCTTAAACTTCATACCTTTAATTACTTGATGAAGATAAATGTAAGCCCCTTCATCTTTTGGTGTAATAGCTAAAAGTCGAATGATAGGAACAAATGGTTTAAGCCTTCTTTCGCAATAACCAATAGTACCTCTTGCTGCTACTGTTATACTGCGTTCTTCTATCGCAGCTTTGTCTGTGAAGCCATAAAGTCCTCTGTTTTCCGTTCCGTTAGAAAATATTGGAATATTACACTCTTGTGTTCTTGTTTTAGAAAATATAATAGGGCAATCGCCACCAGCTTTTACCATAGCAATATCTCCTATTCGTTTCTTTTCAAGATTTGGGCTACAAAAAATATAATGCGAAGTTATAAGGCGTAGCTGCTCCTCTAAATTATCATTTATCTGACGATTAAGAGTAATCTTTTCGTCAATATCAATCAAAATGCGTCCTATTCTCTTCTGCTCTTCAAGGTCTGGCATCCAAACGGTACAATCCTTGATTTTGTCAGGAGAGGTATGGCGTATTTTTGTTTGTTGAGCACCAGCACTTAGTTGCTGGCGAACAACAGAAGAAGATATGAGATAGTAGCAAAAATTAGGGTCAAGAAGTCCCTCCTTGCATTTTACAAGAGCTACGTCTTGACTTTGAATATACTTTCCGCTTTCAGGTATACGTGCCGTTGTGCCCAACAACCCTAAGGATTGCTCTGTAAGCGGAGTGATTATGTCACCTTTGTTCAGTATAAACTCGTCTTTGACTGTACCTGTATAATACAAGTCCGTCTTGGAAGTGTTTTCTTTGAATCCACCCCCATTCATATTAAAATTACCCAAGGTCAAGCGTATCAATTCGCCTTCCTCTGCATAGAATTGACCAGATAGGCTTGCACCACGAGTCACTTCTACAAGTTCTCCTAATTTATATTTATTCAATTTCATATCTGCACACTTTTTGCTTACAAAGATAGCTAAAGTTAAGCAGACTTGATAATCTTTAAACGTTAATTAAGGAATTTACGGTGTGCAATCTTTACATTTGCTTGATTCACCATAGCATAATGCAAGGTCGTGTCGATTTTCACATGCCCTAACATCTTTTGCACTTGCTCTATCGGCATACCCTTATCTATCGCCATAGTTGCCAAAGTTCTGCGGAACTTATGAGGATGCACCTTATGTAGATTTACATTTTTACCCAACTGGCGTAAGCGAACCTCAACGCCACTGATTGTTAATCGTGTATGAGGTTCTTTGAGACTGACGAACAAAGCAGGATTAGAGTCCGTTCGTTGTTCCAAGTACTTTTTGAGGTGTATTTTCGTACGAGCATTGAAATACACCTCACGCTCCTTGTTACCTTTACCGAACACTACACATTGACGTTCTTGGAAATCAATATCCTCACGATTGATTTTTACCAACTCTCCCACCCGCATTCCTGTACTGAGTAGCAGATCTATCATCGCCACATCACGAAGTTCTTGGCAACTGTCACGTAACACTTCAATATTTTCATCAGTCAACACCTCTTTCACCAAAGCATCAGTGCGCACTTTATGTATTCGGCGTACAGGACTTTTGGTGATATAGTCCTCATCTTCCAACCAAGAGAAGAAACTGGAATAAATACGACGCAAATTGTCTGTCGTCACCTTACTTAGTCCTCGTTGTTCCTGCTGTTCAGCAAGATAACAGCGAATGTCATTGGTCGTAATGTCACACACATTCTTCTTCACAGCCACTATCAGCTTCTCAATAGAAGACTTATAATAGTGAATCGTCTTGTCTGAACAGCCCTCCACTTTCTTTGAAGATATAAATGCGCCAAGTAATTCTGCATTTTCTTTGTTGCGTTGTTCTTCCTCTGTCGCCTTTGGCGTAATCTCACACTCAGATAATGCCTTTCGGGTCACATCTGTCAGCAGTCCCAACTGATTTTCTGTCAAAACCGCTCGCATACCGTCTAAAACCGCTTGTATAATTGCTTCTTTCATGTCATATAATTTGTATTGGTCTCTATATATAATATAATAAGGTGAAAACAACACCGATAAATGATAATTTACCGACGCTTGACCATTCATCAAGAGGGGGAGAAGTTCGTCTCGCTGCTTAGTAAGGGCTTCGATTTCTTTTTGTCGCAAAAGTTGTTCGTCAAACATTGGTTTTGTTGCATCTACAAATTTCGTACATATCGTTTCATTAAAAGCAAAACAGAAATCAGCCAAATCCCCTAAGACAATATATGGTATAGAAGAGCCATGTTTACCACCACTATATATAGGTTGAAATAAGTATCTCAATGTATAATAGAAAAAAGATATGTTATGTTCGTCTTCATCTAAAACACAAGCATACGTTCTTTGATATAAATCGAATTTACCTTTATAGAAGCCAACTCGCCCAGTATAACTCCCATTTCCTGAAACCAACACGGCATATCCGTCATAAATATATTCATTTGAAGAAATCGGTTCTGGTGCGCAAGAAAAGAACTTGTAATTCCCAGGCACAGCTTTAGACACATCTTTCTTGCCTGTAAAGATTCTCATAAAATCCTTGATTTTACAATCATTCCAACCTTGCGGTATTTCACGCTTCAGCTTCTCATTCCAGACCATAGCCCCACCACTTGATTTATACGGCTTGCCCTCCTCATTCGGAAAGTCAAACTGCACAAACCAATAGTCATAGAGCTGCTTTGCCATCGCCTCTAAATTATCATTTATCGTTGCACTTGCCTATACCGTGCTTTATATTGTTGGAAGTTGAAAACACCAAAAATTATGATTGGCGTAGAAGACAAGACCAAGAAGCCTGCTCCCAATCAAGTTATACCGCAAGAAGAGGCAAATAGTGCCGTTACAAGATTACGTGGACTTTGTTTCAATGTTGGTCTTGCAGTAGGTGATGTATGCGCAGACGAAACTGGCAGCCAGTACTTTGCCATCACAGTATTCCCTTCACTCCATTCATATGCCACCACTTCTGATGGCAAGATGTATATCCGTGTTGCAGACAAATGTGAGCCGGTTCGTAGTGAGGATATTCAACGTGTAGGAGAAGAGAAAGGAGCTTTCCAATGGGAACTTGTGCCAACACAGTTTGAATTAGAAGATGAGAATAAGACGAATCTCTCTAAATTCGCTAATGATATACGCCAATCTGATAGAGTAAAGCTGCATATCAAGCAGCTCGACGATATGGAAATTGGCGAGCAGTATCACCTTCTTGACGGCAACAAGATGACTAATCTTGGTGTCTTATGGATTGGTACAGCCAAACAGCGCAGCCGCATTTGCTATCCTATCACTGTGCAATATATCGTATATGACGACTTGGAGAACAAGACCAACAAACTGGAATGGCGTGACAATACACGTAATCCGAAAGAACTTTTGAAAGATATTATGGACAAGGCTGTAGAGTTGACCTATAGCTATGAGATGCCTAATGGACTCTTCCGTAAGACAGTACGCTATTATAACGAGAACTTAATCAGAGAGTTGCTTGTTAACAGTTTGGCTCATAGCTCAAGAACCATCTCTAACGACATCACAATCAAGGTATATCCAGGTTATATCAGCATCTCCAATCCTGGTGGTCTCCCTTTGGGTGTAACCAAAGACAACATCCTTCATACCAAGCACAGACGTAATCCGAATATGATTGAGATACTGACTGCACTTGGATTGATGGAAGGTGAGGGCTCTGGCTATGACTTGATTTATGAGCTGGATGCCGTTGAAGCTAAGAAACAACCAGAGATAGAATCAACTTTCAATACTGTCACTGTATATCAAAGTGCAGAGATTACGGATAAAGAAGTTGTTCGCCTGATGGATTATGTTGACCATAATTATCAGCTTTCCCAAAAGAACAAGATAGCTTTCGGTATTATAGCCAGAGAGAAACGCATTGCCGCAACTGATTTATCTAAAATTCTCCAGCTATCTGCAGAAGAACGATTGCGAAGCTATATCGATAACTTAGACAAAAAACATCTGATAACGAAAGGTGGCGTCAAGAAAGGATCATTTTTCCAAATCAATACAACTTTGCTGAAAAATGCAAAATCGAATATTGTTACTAGTTTGAAGACTATAGAACCACATGTTCTTAAAGCACTAATTATGGAAGATCTCCGTGTCCATCCTTTGAGTAAAATATCTGATATAGCAGAGCGTATTCCTGATATAGATATGAAAGAGATTCGAAAGATGCTCTATTCTATGGTTGGGAAGGAGATAGAAAAAGAGGGCACTCGATTTGATAGTAAATATTACATAAAATAATGGCATAAAAAAAAAGGTCTAAAAAAGAAAAAAATGTTAAAAAGTACATATTGAGCTAATAATCAATGACTTCCTTTTTTAAGAATTCTTTTTTCTACTCCTATATTTCATAAAAGAGATTTTAAGTTTCCGTATAATTATAGACAAAAAAAATAAAATATATTTACGGAATTAGAAAAACTAGTCACTAATCTACTTAATAGATTAGACCGAATAGATGAAGATAGTAAAAGTACTATCATCGAAGACATAATAAATAAGTTATCACATCAGATAGATCATCTTAAAAGTGACCTATCTGATGTAGCAACACTATTCGACTTGTTGAAAGTAACTATTGCGAGGTGTTTTCTGCCAAAGACATTTAGACAACATTTAGAAATCGAAAAACCTGGTAAGTTACTATATATCAGGATTTAAAAATTTCATAGATTTTCACAAGATTAAAAAGGAAATGTGCCTGCCAGGGCTATTCGTGATATTCTCTTTATATTTTTCTTACTGAAATTTCTGTATTTTCAACTGAATATTATTTGTGTGCGAATATTGAAAATATGAACAAGGAAAAGAAGATGCTGAAAATCAGAGAGTTATGATTTATCCGGAAGGAAATTATTACAAAGAAGAGTATATGATATCGCTTATTCTTGCGTTTTAAAGTTCAATATGATACTGCGATGTCACAGAAAAAGATTCAATTAACCATCCTTATTGAATAAAAAAGTACTGATTTTATTCAATATGATAAACAAAATGAATAAAACCAGTTTCAAAAAAAGCCAAGAAATCGCTTTCTAATTCCAGCAGACTTCTTGGCTCTTTATGATATACACCTTAATATATATAAGGTGCTAATTACTTGCGTATCTTCTTGGCAACTTTTTTCTTACCAACAGTTTTTTTAGCTACAGCTTTCTTGGCAGTAGTAGCCTTTGCGTCTGTATCTACTGTTGCCTTTTCTTCCTTTGCAGGCTCCTTAACCTCTGGCTTTACGATACTAACCAATTCCAAATCGAATACCAATGTAGAATATGGAGGAATCTGACCAGCCTGACGAGCGCCATAAGCCAACTCCTGAGGAATATAAATCTGCCACTTACTACCTACAGGCATAGTTGTCAAAGCCTCGGTCCAACCCTTGATCAGATTGCCAGCATTGAACTTATCGCTCTGCTGACCATGCTTCTTGGTAGAATCAAATACAGTACCGTCAATCAGACGACCCTCGTAGATAACCTCTACCTCATCGCTTGCCTTAGGCACTTCACCATGACCCTCTGTGATTACCTTGTACTGCAAACCACTTGGCAATACTTTCATACCAGGCTTCTTGGCATTCTCGGCAAGGAATTTCTCACCAGCACCTGCCAAAGCCTCCTTCTGGAAATCTTCAGCCTTCTTGCTGGTAAAGAATGTGGTATCATTGGCCAATGCTGCCATAAAACCCTCCTGGAACAAAGCATGGCTGATAGAATCGTTAGTACTCTTCAACTCCTCCTTAGTGCCAGGATATACACGCTTTTCTACCAACTTGGCAATCTCCATACCGGCAGAATAAGCTGTGGTCTGAGGATTGATGCCCATAGCAAGCGCATCCTTGTAACCACGGATGAAATTCTCCATGTAGGCAGTATCTACCTGATAACTCTGCTGCACATAGTTCAACAAGCCACGAGTGGCATTGATACCTGCAGCATAACTCAAAGAGTCGGCAGAAGTTTTCAACTCGATAGGGGCTACTTTCTTGCCCGTATTCTTATTTTTCTTGTTTGCAGCACCCGCTGTAAACAAAGAAGCACTCGCCACGAGGACGAGTGCTGTCATGATTATTTTATTCATTGATTAAGTCCTCTATTGTCTGAGTTCCCACAAAATCTGTCGGGTCTCTATATTTTGAGATCCCAATTACTTCTCACCAAGAGAAACCAGCTCAATCTTGAAAATCAAAACAGAGAATGGCTTAATCTGACCCTGCTCACGCTCACCATAAGCCAAGTTCTGAGGAATGTAAACCTCCCAAACAGAACCTACAGGCATGTGAACCAAAGCCTCGGTCCAACCCTTGATTACCTGGTTAGCACGGAGAGAAATAGGCTCACCACGCTTGTAAGAAGAATCGAATACTTTGCCATCGATAGTCTTACCCTCATACTGCACCTTCACCATAGAAGTATCCTTTGGCATTGGACCGTTACCCTCCTTGATGACCTTATACTGAACACCAGAAGGCAATGTAACTACACCTGGCTTCTTCTTGTTGGCAGCGAGGAACTTCTCGCCAGCTACCTTGTTAGGACCATATTCCTTCTCCATGTTCTTAGCCTTGATAGCCATCATCTTAGCCTGAGCTACCTGAGCAGCCTGCTCAACAGTCATCAAGCCCTTCTTGCCAGTAGTACCAGAAACGAAACCTGCCATGAAGTTCTTCAAAGAGATCGTCTTGGTTGAATCATCACCAAATACCTCGTGGTTGATACCCTTAACCATCTGGTTGGAAATCTGCTGACCAATCTGAATACCTGCATAGTAAGCAGCCTTCTTCTTGTCGTCACCAGCATTGGCACCGTCGTTAAGACCCTTGATGAAATCGTTCATATAAGCAGTATCAATCTGCAAACGATCACTCAAGTATTCCTTCAAACCTTGTGTCTGTGCCATACCCATCGCATAACTTAAGGTATCAACCTCGTCCTTGAGGTCAGCCTTAGGAGTAGAATTGCCACAGCTTACAAATGTTGCTGCAGCGAAAGCCATCATCATGGCTCCGATAAATAACTTTTTCATCTTGCTTATGTTTATAATCTTTATTCTTTACTTAACAGCTACCAACTCTACGTCGAAAATCAAAGCTGAGAATGGAGGGATAGACGCACCTGCACCACGCTCGCCATAACCCAACTGGTAAGGGATGAAGAAACGATACTTAGCACCCTCGGTCATGAGCTGAAGGCCTTCTGTCCAACCAGCGATAACCTGATTCAACGGGAATGTAGCTGTCTGACCACGGTCGTAAGAGCTGTCGAACTTCGTACCATCGATGAGCGTACCCTCGTAGTGGCACTCCACCTGGTCTGTAGCCTTAGGAGCCTTGCCATTACCCTCGCGCAACACCTGATATTGCAAACCACTCTTGGTAGTAATAATACCTTCTTTCTTGCCATTTTCAGCGAGGAACTTCTCACCTGCCTCCTTGGCAACCTTACCCTTCTCGGCAGCAGCAGCCTGAGCCTTAGCCTCCTGCTCTGCAAAGAAGTTCTGTACCAACTCCTGGGCTTCCTGCTCGCTGAGCTGCAATTTGCCAGCAATAGCATCCTTCACAGCCTGTGCGAAATCATCAATATTCAAACTTTCAGCTCCCATAGAAGCCAACTGGCGGCCGATACCGATACCCAGAGCGTAACTTACTTTATCCATAAAATTATCTATAACTTTTAATTAATAATCTAAATTTGTATCAAAACGTGTGCAAAGATAACATTTTTCTTGGTGATAACGATGCTATTTGAAGAAAAATTACTAAATTTGTGCATTGTTAATAGTAAAATTATGAAGAAACTCGTATTTTTAACCGGTGCCGGCATGTCTGTGGAAAGCGGTTTCAAAACTTTCCGCGGCAACGATGGCCTGTGGGAGAACTATCCTGTAGAACAGATTGCAACCCACGAGGGCTGGGAAGCTGATCCTACATTAGTGACCAACTTCTATAACATGCTTAGACATAAACTGTATGCCGCCCAACCAAACGAGGGGCATAAACTCATCAAGGACTTGGAAAAAGACTTCGAAGTGACAGTTATCACACAGAATGTTGATAACCTGCACGAAAAGGCCGGTTCCAAGAATGTAATCCACTTGCATGGTGAACTGTCAAAGGTTTGCTCTTCCCGCAATCCTTATGATAATCGCTACATCAAAGAATTACCGGAAGATGACTGCGAAGTAAAACCGGGAACGGAAGCTGGCGACGGCAGTCTCCTGCGCCCATTCATCGTTTTCTTCGGTGAGAGCGTACCGATGATAGAACCTGCAGCCGAGGCTGTACAGGATGCCGATATTTTCGTCATCATCGGAACTTCACTCAATGTTTATCCTGCTGCAGGTCTGATTTCCTATACCAAGCCCCGCATTCCTATCTATCTGATAGACCCGGGAGCAGTAAATACCAACGGGTACTACCAGATAAAACACATCATGAAGGGTGCTTCGGAAGGAATGAAAGAGCTTACAGAAATACTGGAAAAAGAGAAATAGATACTGGAGAAGGAGAAAGAATTTCCTATCTCCTTCCCATTCGAGCTTCGGCGACATTTACTACATAGTCGCCGAGCTTTTCGCTCTCTTGAATAATATCCATATACATCGTTCCGATACCATACGTATAGAGATGATTATCCACATCTTCTATATTCTGATTGCGCAGCTGGTAACGGAATGTATTGATTTCTGTCTCGATATTAAACGTACGGTTCATATCAAGAGTATGACGGTCGTGGGTGAACATGAAGTTCATCTGCGTCAAAGCCTCATCCACCAGCAGGAACATCTGATGAATGTTCTCATGCTGCTTTTCGGTAAACTCCTCCTTGTTATCTACCTTTCGTTTGATGGTTCTGGCTATATTAAAGCAGCTATCGCCGATACTCTCTATCTCTGAAATCTCGCGAAGCATGGCACGAATCTTAGCCTTGGTATCATCACTCAGATGGGCATCGCTCACCTGGTCGAGATACTTCGCTATCTCAATCTCCATACTGTCTGAGATTCCCTCATATTTTTCGATACGGTCATAGAGCTTTTCAAAAGCCTTGCCGTCTTTTATTTCCAACAGTTCTCTTACCATGCCAAACATACGCTGGATGCGCTCACCAAAACTGCTGATTTCCTTCTGTGCCTCGAAGACTGAAAGTTCCGGTGTCTTCATGATGCCCGTCTGGATGAAACGCAGGCGGAAATCCTCATCTTCCTTATCTGCCTTCGGCTTGATGAGTTGGCAAACCAACTTCTCTATCTGAGGTATAAACCAGATGAGCACAGCTGTATTACACACATTAAAACAGGTGTGGAACATCGCCAAGACGATAGGCAACAACGTAGCTTTCTGAGCTGCCGACATATTTCCATCCGGATTATATCCTACCAATGAACATACAAAGTTGACGAAAGGATAGAACAGACAGAGCACCCAAATGACACCAAACACATTGAACACGAGATGAGCCAAAGCGGCACGTCGAGCCTGTGCATTGGCACCCAATGCAGCGAGATTGGCAGTAGCCGTCGTTCCGATATTCTCGCCCATCACTAAGGCAATACCGAGATAGATAGGAAGTACACCGGTAGAACAGAGCAGGATGGTAATAGCCATGACGGCAGCCGAACTCTGTACGATACAGGTGATGACCGTACCTATCAGAAGGAATGTGATGATGGTAAGATGGCTCTTCGTATCAAAAGAACTGAAGAAATCGATGACCGAAGGATTGTGTTCCAAATCGAGATCCTTTCCTGCAGCACTCAAAAGGACGAGAGCGAAAAAGAGGAAAGCAATACCAAAAAGGAAATCGCCGAAATAGCGCCGTTTCTTACTGTATATCAGCATGATACCCAGGAAGAATGCGGGGAACACGACTATCGTGAGATCGACATTATAGCCCAGCGACATAATCCATGCCGTAAGCGTGGTACCGATATTGGCACCCATGATGACGGAGATGGCTTGAGCCAAGGTGAGAAGACCTGCGTTGACAAAGGAAACCGTCATCACGGTAGTAGCAGAAGAACTCTGCACGGCACAGGTAATAAATGTACCTGTAAGCATACCCGTGAGCCGATTGGTTGTCATCGCTCCTAAGATGTGTCGCAACTGAGATCCTGCCATTTTCTGCAAAGCCTCACTCATCACTTTCATACCGTAGATGAGCAATGCCAGAGAACCGAGAATCTGAAAAAAAATCACAAGATATTGACTTGTACTCATAAATGTTTTGTTACGTGGAAATACTCGTTACATTTCGTTTGCAAATTTAATAAGATTTCTGCTGATTCCGAAATATTCATTACGGATATTTCAAATTGTAACAACATTGTAACATAGATGGCAAAATGTTATACATTCTTTTTCGACTGCAAACTTATGAAAAAAAATCGGAACAAATGTCCTTTTTGTGACATATTTAATAAAAAACGAAAAAAAGATGGCAAGAATGTTTGATATTTGCGTTTTTTTTTGTTTCTTTGCCTTTGAAAACTATTAACTCTTATAATTATGGGAAAAGGGAAAAAAGGTGGTAAAAGAATGAACAAAGCGCAACTCACTGAGATGTTGCAGGAATTCTTTGCCAATCAGCCGGGCGTTACGCTCAGCTTCAAAGAGATATTCCGAGGGCTCCATCTTACCACTCATCCACTGAAGATGCTCGCTATCGACATCATGGAAGAGATGGCTTGGGATGACTACCTCGCCAAAGTAAGTGATAATTCATATCGACTCAATCAAAGCGTACAGGTGATGGAAGGTAAGTTTGTACGCAAATCAAATGGTAAAAACTCTGTAATCCCTGAGGGAAGTGAGAAACCTATCTTCGTTTCCGAACGTAACTCTATGGGTGCTCTCAATGGCGACAGAGTGGAATTTACTTTCCTGGCACGCCGCAAGAATCATATTAAGGAAGCACAGGTCAATAAGATTCTGGAACGTGCTAAAGATAGCTTCGTGGGAAGATTGAAGGTGGATAAAGATATTGCCTACCTGGTTACACCGGGCGATGTCTTTGCCCATAACATCATCATACCACGCCGCAAACTGAAAGGCGGCAAAACGGATGACAAGGCTATCGTTCGCATCATCGAATGGCCTGATGAGGAAAACAAGAGTCCTATCGGCGAAGTAGTTGATGTTCTCGGTCAAAAGGGTGACAATGATGTGGAGATGAATTCCATCCTCGCACAATATGGTCTGCCATACAAATATCCGAAGAATGTAGAAGATGCTGCCAACAAGATTACGGGCGAAATCACAGAACAAGACTATAAGGAGCGTGAGGACTTCCGACAGGTATTTACCTGTACTATCGACCCGAAAGATGCCAAGGACTTCGACGATGCACTCAGTATCCAGAAGTTGGAGAATGGTAACTGGCAGGTGGGTGTTCACATCGCCGACGTTTCTCACTACGTCACAGAAGGAAGCATTATCGACAAGGAAGCCGTAAAACGAGCTACCTCTGTATATCTCGTAGATCGCACCATCCCGATGTTGCCAGAACGTCTCTGCAACTTCATCTGTTCACTTCGCCCTGACGAGGAAAAACTGGCTTATAGCGTTATCTTCGAACTCGACAATAATGCAGAAGTGAAGAACTACCGCATTGTGCATACGGTCATCAAGAGCGACCGCCGCTATAAATATGAAGAGGTACAGGAACTGCTCGAAGCCAATGGTGTAGTAGATGGTACTGGCGAACCTGCTCCTGCAGAAACCAAGGAGCATCCTTATCAAGGAGAAAATGCACTCCAGCTTATCACACTTGACCGATTGGCCAAGAAACTCCGTGCTGCCCGTTTCAAGAATGGTGCAGTAAAGTTTGACCGCGAGGAATTGCACTTCGACATAGATGAGAAGGGAAAGCCTGTAAGCTGCTACTATAAGCGCTCAAAGGATGCCAACAAACTGGTAGAGGAGTTCATGCTCCTTGCCAACCGCACGGTGGCAGAGAGCATCGGCAAGGCAAAGAAAGGTAAGAAGCCTAAAACTTTGCCTTATCGTATCCATGATAATCCAGACCCACAGAAGTTGGAAACTCTGCGCGAATTCGTAGTTAAGTTCGGCTATAAGATGAAAACAGAAGGTACCAAGGGCGCTACTGCAAGAAGCCTCAACAAACTGATGGCTGACTGTGAAGGTAAACCAGAAAACAACCTCATCCAGATGGTAGCACTCCGTGCCATGATGAAAGCGAAGTACTCTGTTCACAACATCGGACACTTCGGACTTGCCTTCGAGTATTACACCCACTTTACATCTCCTATCCGCCGTTATCCGGACACGATGGTTCATCGTTTGCTTACCAAATATGCAGAAGGTGGCAGAAGCGCCAATGAGAAGCATTATGAGGAACTTTGCGAACATTGTTCTGAAATGGAGCAGATAGCACAGAATGCGGAGCGTGACAGTATCAAATACAAGATGGTAGAATTCATGGGCGACAAGCTTGGTGAAGAATTCGATGCCCACATCAGCGGTATTACCAGCTATGGTATCTATGCAACTATCGACGAGAACCATTGCGAGGGTATGATTCCGATGAGAGACATCGCTGACGACTACTATGATTTCGATGAAAAGAATTTCTGCCTCATCGGACGACGCCATCACAACAAGTATTCTTTGGGTGATGCTATCCGTATCAAGGTGGCACAGGCCAATCTGGAGAAAAAACAGCTCGACTTCACGCTTGCTGGTGACTCTGCTCCTGTACGCAAGGACAAATCTGCTGGTGCCAGCGATATGAAATCCAAAGACAAAAAAGCTGGTAAAAGTAAACAGAAGACCCGCAATCACAGAAAGCGCAAATAAATTCTGAGTATAAAAAAATAGGGAAATTCAAGGATGTACATGATTCTCATGCTACTCATTCTTGAACTTCCCTATTTTTCCTTGTAAGAGTTTTCTATAATGCCACATCTACAGATGCAGGGAAGACACGACAAGGATCAAAATATTCCATACAACTGGTCATCATATCTTCCATTCGGGGAACGAGCTTTCCTTCGAAAGCTTTCCTGTCATTGATGAAGACGGTTACCGGTCTGTTCATATCTACCAGTTGATCATTCAGATAAATCTTCCATTTACCACCACTTACCGGATGGTAACTCTTAGTAAACTTCAAATCTATACCATAGACAGGATCACGCTCTACCGTCTGATAGGTTACCTTCTTGACGGATAATCTGATTACGTTATCCTGGATATCCATCTCATAATAGTCTCTATCTTCTCCACTTACATCCTTCAATCCATCTGCTGCCTTCGGTCTCTTCATCACATAGAGATTATAAAAGCCCTGACGGCGCTGTCCGTCCATCGGATAATCCTCCCACATAAATGTATGAGGATAAGGATTGCGCTTGTAGGTCTTGAGCCAAGGAGTAGTCAAAGAATAGTCGATGGAATGACCGCAATTAGGTATCAATTCGATACGATGACGGAAGAGACTGTCCGCACTATGATTCATGAGTCTGCCAGCATATTTCGCCTGCAACGAATCGAAGGCCGTCTTGGTATAACCCGTCAGTTTGTTGCGATAGAAACCTTCATCCATAGCACCCGTCAAAAACGAGAATGCAAGATTGGCACAATTTTCTACAGGGGCATTCTTCAAAGGTTCTCCACCTGCCATCGGACCAACACCAGCCCAATAGTCGGCATAATAGGATGCTAATCGCTGACTGCCATAACCGCCCTCAGAAATACCAAACACATAAAGTCGATTGGCATCTACATGACCGGAAGCTAAAGACTGGCGCAAGAGTTTCTCCCATGCATACAACTTCGCTTTCTGCCACCAGCGGTAATATTCGCCTTCATTAGGAATCTGTGGAATGAAATAAACAGAAGGAGCATCATTGAAATATTGCGCCCACATCAATCCATATTTCCATTCATCCTCCTTGGGTCCTGAACCATGAAGATACAGATACATCGGAAATGGCTGGGCTGCTGCGATGCGCTCATCTGATGACTCAGCATCATTACCCTGGAAACCATTGCGATAATTCTGCTGTATCTCGGCAATAGTGAGAGGTTTCCACTTGATTCCCCAATAGTAAGGCATCACGGCAGACGGTTCCAAAGAAGCAGGCAAATGCCACATTCCCTTGTTTTTAGGACAGAGCGAACGCAGCGGAATCAGTTTTTCCTCATCCAACTGTGCATTGGCTTCCTGCCAGGCTTTCCACACTAAAGTCTGGTACTTCTGAGCCTCTTTCCACTTCAGGGCTTTCTTCTGAGAAAAAGCAGCCAAAGACGCATCAGACTTCTTTTCCAACTGATGCAGGAAATAGTTCTTCAGATTTTCCTTCAATCCTGCCGGCTGAGCGGAAAGTGAGGATGAAAATAAAAGGGCAATACACCCTACCCATATTTTATTCTGATTCAGCATGACAATAAATACATAATAAATAACTTGAGAAATAAAAATCATCAAAATACCAATAGAAAAAAGAGAAATAGAAAAAATCGTAATCATATTCAAGCCTATAGGTCTAAAATCTACGAAATAAAGATATTACAGAAGAATAAAAAAACCAGAGAAGAATCTGCATAATCTGCGAAAGCTGCTTGACAAAAAACAATTATCAGCAGGAGAAAAAACAAAAACCTCAGAAATCTTTCGAAATCTGAGGCTCTTCATTGAAAGGAGGCGGCGACCTACTCTCCCGCATTGCATTGCAGTACCATCGGCGCAAGTGGGCTTAACTTCTCTGTTCGGAATGGGAAGAGGTGGAACCCCACCGCAATAACCACCTGATAATGGGGTATGACGTATTTGCACACAAGCAAAACAAGATAATGAACTGGAAATACAGTTGAAACTATGAACTTTCATAAAGAAAGTGTTCGGGCAATTAGTAATGCTCGGCTTTGACATCGCTGTCTTTACACCTGCATCCTATCAACGTCATCGTCTTTGACGACCCTCTATGGAGTTCTCATCTTGCGGCTGGCTTCGCACTTAGATGCTTTCAGCGCTTATCCAATCCAGACTCAGATACCCAGCGGTGCGCCTGGCGGCACAACTGGTAAACCGGAGGTCTGTCCATCACGGTCCTCTCGTACTAGTGACGGCACCACTCAAAACTCCCACGCCCACGATAGATAGAGACCGAACTGTCTCACGACGTTCTGAACCCAGCTCGCGTGCCACTTTAATGGGCGAACAGCCCAACCCTTGGGACCTTCTCCAGCCCCAGGATGTGACGAGCCGACATC